>ERZ857998.195-NODE-195-length-91059-cov-4.210222_pt1 | contig 91059 bp, 89 predicted proteins | sample MGYA00519954_ERZ857998 | MGnify/ENA primary metagenome ERZ857998 (study PRJEB31778, sample SAMEA3449424) | human gut metagenome | biome: human gut; feature: human-associated habitat; material: faeces | place: United Kingdom | collected 2010/2012 ...
TCCTGAGTGGGGGCAGAAAGTGCCCCCACTTTCACTATTTGGGGGCGAAAAGCTCGTTGTGAAATGATGAGAAAGTTATTTTGTGTTAAGAAAAGAATGCTTTTGCTGATTGCCGGGATCGGAAAGGAGCAGGCATATGAGTAAGGATGATCATAATGGGACGTCAACTTTTATTTTAATAAAACAAGAGAATCTCTGTGCATGCAGCGAAGCTTCATGCATGGGGATTTTTTCCGTAAAAAAACAACATTGCGGCAAGCATAAAAAAGTATTACAATAGGGCTATGAGACTGGATTTTTTGATTGATGGAAATAATTTTGATATGGCAGGCGAGGCTTCCAGCAGTGTGAAGCGGACGCTTACGAAACTGGGAGTAGCACCGCCTCTTGTGAAGCGGGCGGCGATTTCCATGTATGAAGCGGAGATCAATGCATTTATTCACGGCGGAGGCGGCAGCGCTCATGTAGAGATAAGCGATGAAAAGATCGAAATGGTTGTGGAGGATTCCGGTGATGGGATCCCCGACCTGGATCTTGCCATGCAGGAAGGCTGGTCCACGGCCAGCGAACAGGTGCGTCGAATGGGATTCGGTGCAGGCATGGGACTGCCTAACATCAAGAAAAACAGCGATGTTCTTTCTATCGAAACGGAGAAAGGACAGGGGACGAAAGTCACCATGATCATTTACATAAGAGAGGATAAAAACACATGAGAATCAGTGAAATAGCAGAAGCGTTAGAACTGGATACTGTTACAGCCATTGCAAAGGACAGAGAGGTGACGGGAGTATATGCCTGTGACTTTTTGAGCCGTGTCATGAGCTGCTGTGGAGCAGGGAACATCTGGATCACCGTACAGACTCATCTTAATGTGCTTGCGGTAGCAGAACTCAACGATGCAGCCTGTATCATCGTGCCGGAAGGGATCAGTCCGGGGTCGGCAACAGTGGAAAGAGCTTTGGAAAAGGGAATCGCGATCTTTTCCAGTAAACTGCCAACGTATGAACTTTGCTGGAGACTCCATACGATCCTGGAGGCATAAGGAACTTCCTTCGTCAGATCAACACATGAAGTTCAATGATAGTTCACCTGGAAGAGGTAAACTGTGGCTGTTATGATTTTTAAGAAACTGATAGTAAGAAGGATTTAAGAGATGCAACAAATAGCGAGTGGAAAAGAACGAAATTATCTGTTTGACAATATGAAGGTACTGCTGACGTTTTTCATGGTTTCAGCACATTATATCCGGATCAGCGGAAGCTTTGATGTAAGCAGCTTTGGCGGCTTCTTCTACATCATAGCTTTCTCTTTTATCATGCAGGGATTCCTGTTTGTTTCCGGATATTTTTCCAAGAATGTGGATAAGTGCCGTTTGGGTGCTGCAAAGAATTTTCTGCTGCCGTACATTTTGCTGATGCCGGTGATGTTTGTCGTGCGGCTTGGGGTATTTGGAGATGCAAAATTCGATCTGCTGTCACCGAGCCATGCCTTATGGTTTCTGCTGGTGCTGTTCGTGTATCGTTTTATGATCAAGGATCTGGAAAAGGTTCCGGGCATACTGATCCTGAGTGCAGGACTTCTGCTGGCTTCCGGATGTTTCAGCTCTCTGGGAAGAGAACTGGCTCTGGGGCGGATCTGTTCATTTTTGTTTTTCTTTATACTGGGCTATAAGATGAAGTGGGAGCATATCGAGAAGATCCGGAGCATCTCGAAAAAATGGATCCTGCTGCTTTTATCCGTTCTTCTGGTGTTCTCGTTCTTGACTGCATACAGCAATGTGATCCCAGTGGAAATGTGGCACTTGAAAGACGGATATTCCATCTACCATTTGAGTAATATCATGGGCATTCTGATCAGAATGATGCTGGCGGTCGTTTCATTGGGATGGCTGACAGTTCTCCTTAATCTGCTGCCGAACCACAAGATCTTCTGTACGGGGATAGGGCAGCGAACCATGACGGTGTATATTTGTCATATACCGATTCGATATCTCATCGAGCATATCGATCTGCCGGGAGACGGAAATGTACTTACTTATATTCTAAGCTTCGGGCTGGCGATCGCATCTGTTTATGCTTTTTCCAGACCGGCACTGCATACGGCATATCATGCGATCATCGATTTTCTGTATGATAAGATCTGTGCGAGAGTATTTGCTCTTGGCAATATGCTTTGTGACAGGACTTTGAACCGAGGACATAAAATGATCCGTAAAGTATATCGAAACCGGTAAAGGAGGAATCAAGATGGCTTTAAGAGTAGTAGTAAACGGTGATGTAACCAATATGGATGTAGATGCAGTGGTGAATGCAGCCAATGAACAGCTGGCGCCGGGAGGCGGTGTCTGCGGAGCGATCTTTGCAGCAGCAGATGACCCTCGGCTTGCAGAAGACTGCAGGAAGCTGGCTCCGTGTCCGACAGGCAGTGCAGTAGCGACTGATGCATATAATATGCAGGCCAAATATATCATACATGCGGTAGGGCCGATATGGAAAGATGGTTTCCACAAGGAAGAAACGCTGCTTCACGATGCGTACATCAATGCTTTGAAGGCAGCAAAAGAAAAAGGCTGTCAATCGATCGCTTTTCCTCTGATTTCTTCCGGGATCTACGGTTATCCGAGAGAGGATGCCATGCGTGTTGCTATGGGAGCTATCAATGAATACCTGAAAGATTATCTGATGGACGTATTCCTGGTGCTGAAATAATATTATTTCGAATCCGGGGGCTCCTGCAGATAGTTGTGTTTCCCCGGGCGAAGGAAATATTTTGCGTGGATCGGGATCGATACCAGTAGGGTGCAAAGTTCGGCGACCGGCATGGCGATCCAGGCTCCTGTGATGCCGAGAAATCTCGGCAGAAGGAGAAGTGCAGCTGTTGTGAACAGCAGAGTCCTGCAGAAGGAGATGATGGCGGAAGTCTTCCCGTTGGACAGTGCAGTGAAAAATCCAGAGGACGTGATGTTCAATCCGCTGAACAGGAAATTGACTGCGAAGAGTTTGAAGCCTGCTACGGCCAGGACATAGGTCTGCGGATCTTTCGTGAATACCGACGTGATAGGGCCGGACAGAAGGAAGGCCAGGAGCGCCATAAACAGGGATGTACCTGCTGCGAACAGGAAGGCGATCTTGTACAGCCTGCGGAGCTCATGTCGGTTCTGTGCGCCGTACTGGAATCCGATGATGGGGCTGATGCCGATAGCGAATCCCAGGTAAAATCCGTTGAACAGAAATTCTCCGTAGAGCAGGATGGTGATGGCGGCAACGCCGTGTTCCCCGGCAAGGCGCAGGAGAATGATATTAAATAAGAAGGTTATAAAGGCAGTGGACAGCTCGGTCACCATTTCGGAGGACCCGTTGAACGCTGCCTTTGCCGTTTCTTTAGGATAAAATCCGCAGCGGGTGAAGCGGAGTTCTTTTTTTGTGAACAGGAAGAACACTACACCTGCTATAGCCGGGATGCACTGACCGATGCCGGTCGCCAGAGCGGCTCCTGCGATCCCCATGTGCATGGCTGCGATGAAGACGTAGTCCAGAGCGGCGTTGGTACATCCGGCGACGATCATCAGACCAAGCCCCATGCCGGGGTGTCCCGCTGTTACGAAGTAGGACTGAAACAGGGTCTGAAGGATGCAGGCCGGTGCGAATGCCATGACGATACGCAGATAGATAACGGCGTCGTCTATCAGGATATCGGTAGCTCCCAGAAAACGGGAAATGGGAGAAGCGAACAGGATTGAAAGAACGACCAGTACGATGCTGAGGGACACGCAGAACAGGACGAACTGGGTCAGGCACTGACAGGCTCTTTTGGTATTGCCTTCACCCAGGTATTTACTGATGACCGCATTGCCTCCGGTGGAAAACATGGTGCCGATGGCAATGGCCAGCGTGATGACGGGAAAGACGATGTTGAGAGACGATAGGGCATTGCTCCCCACAAACCGGGAGATAAAGATTCCGTCTACGATGGTGTACAGCGACATGAACGTCATCATGATGATGGACGGCGCTGCGAATTTCAATAAAGACCATGGTGTAAAGTGCTGACCGATGGAATTGCTCATGGTTTCTGATCCTTCCTTGACAAAATACGGTGAAAACGATAGTGTATTTTACAGTATAACAAAAAAGAAGGGGAGATGAAATGAACAAGCAGGAAATCTATGCATTTTTAAAAGAGAAAAACATCTGGCACGAGATCATGGCGTATAGAAAAAGCAAAGTAAGTAAAACAGCCGGTGCGGCGAGGAAATCCAGAGCGCCGGTTTTTCTTTGGCAAAACAGGGAGATCTATCGTCTTATTGCTATGCGATAAGGTGTTTAAAACTGATAACAATAGTTGACTTTTTGTTTAGAAATAGTATAATCGAAGGCGTGCCGAAAGTTTAGGTATAAATTACATTTTGTTTGATATATTTATCACAAAGGAAATGAGAAAAAACATGGAACCAAATTATGTGAACGGCAGAATCGGAGAGAAAATAAAGGATCTAAGGAACCGAAACGGATTGACTCAGCAGGAACTTGCGGATCGTGCAGAACTTACGAAGGGCTACATTTCGCAGTTGGAACGTGGCCAGGTGGCTCCTTCTGTGGTGACACTGCTGGATCTGATCGAATGTCTGGGAACTACGCCCTCTGAGTTCTTTCGGGAGACGGAAGAAGAACATGTAGTGTATTCAGAGGAGGACTTCTTCGAGAAGATCGATGAAGCGGGAAACAGTATCCAGTGGATCGTTCCCAATGCACAGCAGAATCAGATGGAACCTCTTCTTGTGGTGTTGCAGCCAAAGGAAGCTCTCGCAGAAGACAAACCTCATGAAGGAGAGGAGTTCGGATACGTGATATCGGGACATATCCAGCTCAGGCTGGGAGATAACGTTTATATGGTAAAGGCAGGGGAGAGCTTTTATTTTTCTGCCAACAAGAAGCATTCGATTGCAAACACGGGTGCCATCCGGGCGAAACTGATCTGGGTGAGCACGCCGCCAACTTTTTAAGAAAAATGACAGGAATGAGGAGTAACTGAATGGAACAGGCAATTTTAAATTTGGAACATCTGTCAAAGTCTTTTGACGGGAAAAAGATCCTGGATGATCTGAGCATCGATATCGGTAAAAATGAGTTTGTGACTTTGCTGGGACCGTCCGGATGCGGGAAGACCACAACGCTGCGTATGATCGGCGGATTTATCATGCCCGATGAGGGGCGTGTGATTTTTGAGGGAAAGGATATCACTGCTCTGCCGCCCGACAAACGTCACATCAACACGGTGTTTCAGAAGTACTCTCTGTTTTCGCATATGAGTGTTGCAGACAATATTGCCTTTGGATTGAAATTGAAGAAAAAGAGCAGTGCCTATATTCATGATAAAATCAAATACGCCCTTAAGCTGGTAGATCTGGAAGGATATGAGGATCGTCATCCTATGTCACTTTCAGGCGGACAGCAGCAGAGGATCGCTATCGCCCGGGCTATCGTTAATGAGCCGAAGGTCCTTCTTCTGGACGAACCGCTGGGGGCGCTGGATCTGAAGCTCAGACAGGATATGCAGAAGGAACTGATCAAGATCAAAAATGAGCTGGGAATCACCTTCGTATTCGTTACCCATGACCAGGAAGAGGCTCTGACTATGTCCGACCGGATCATCGTCATGAACCAGGGGCTGATCCAGCAGATCGGTACACCGGTGGACATTTATAATGAACCGGAAAACGCTTTTGTTGCGGATTTTATCGGGGAAAGCAATATCATTGACGGTGTGATGCCGAAAGATTTTCTGGTGGAGATCCTGGGGATCCCATTCCCATGTGTGGACTCGGGATTTGGACGCAATGAGCTTGTTGACGTGGTCATCCGTCCGGAGGATATGGAATTCCAAGAGCCGGGCAGCGGCATGCTGGACGGCAGGGTCACTTCTATTTTGTTCAAGGGTGTGCATTATGAGATGAAGGTGCAGGCTGGCGGCTTCGAGTGGCTTGCACACAGTACGGAAGCTTATCATCCCGGTACGGAAGTGGGGATCTACGTGAAACCGGAAAATATCCAGATCATGCACAAACCGACATCTGCGGCACAGGAGGTAATCAATACCAATGAATAAACGAAGTTTACTGGCCGGACCATATATCGTATGGATCATCGGCTTTACTGTACTGCCGCTTCTGATGATCATTTTTTATGCTCTCGGCGATGGTCGCGGCGAAATGACCATGAGCAATATACTGGCGATTTTCGAGCCGGTCCATCTAAAGGCTCTCCTGCTGGCTCTCTGGCTGGCGATACTCTGTACGGGGATCTGTCTGGTACTGGCATATCCGCTGGCATTGATTTTACGAAAATTAAACATTGGCAAGCAGGGAATGATGGCTATCATCGTGATCCTGCCTATGTGGGTGAATTTTATATTGCGGATCATGGCATGGCAGCTTTTGCTGTCACGAAACGGCCTGATCAACGGAGCCCTGGGGGCAATAGGGCTTCCGGGACAGGATCTGGCAAATTCCAGTATGGCCATCGTCATCGGCATGGTGTATGACTATCTGCCGTTTATGATCCTGCCTGTATATAATGCTGTAACAGACCTGAAGGATGATGTCATCGAGGCTGCAAGAGACCTGGGAGCACCACCGAAGGCGGTGCTGACCCGTATCATGATCCCTTTGACTAAGCCGGGGATAATCAGCGGGATCACCATGGTGTTCGTACCGTCACTGACTGCATTTGCCATCCCGGATATTCTGGGCGGCGGCAAGGTGATGCTCATAGGAAACATTATTGAACAGGAGTTTTCTACCAGTATGAACTGGCATCTGGGATCCGGACTTTCGATCGCGCTGATGATTTTTGTTCTCATCAGTATGATCTTTACATCAAATGAGGAAGAAGGAAAGGAACGACGCGCATGGTAAGAAGCAAGAACTTTTTTATGAAATTTTATCTGGCGCTTATTATCGCATTTTTATATATACCGATCGCGGTCCTGGTGGTGTTATCTTTTAACGATTCTCGCTCCCGCGTGGTGTGGGGCGGCTTTACGCTGGAATGGTACAAGACGCTGTTTCATAACAGCGATGTGGTAGCGGCGCTGCAAAATACTTTGACCATAGGATTTGGCTCTGCGCTGATCGCTACCGTGATAGGTGTTCTGGCTGCTGTGGGGATCGATGCCATGAAAAAAAGGAGCTATTCCCTGACGCTGGGTGTGGGTAATATCCCTATGCTCAATGCGGATATAGTGACGGGTATAGCTTTGATGCTCTGGTTTTCAAGATTCACCAACCTGGGATATGTCAGCATTTTGCTGGCGCATGTCACCTTTAACATCCCTTATGTGATTTTAAGTGTTTTGCCGAAGCTTCAGCAGATGGATATGAGCGTTTATGAGGCCGCGCGGGATCTGGGAGCCAGCAGTGTGAAAGCCTTTACGCGAGTGATACTGCCTAATATTTTCCCGGCTGTAGTCAGCGGATTTTTTATGGCGGTGACTATGTCTATGGATGATTTTGTAGTAACTTATTTCACGAAGGGCGCCGGGATCAACACCCTCTCCACCATGATATACGGAGAACTGAAGCGCGGGATCAAGCCGGAGATGTATGCACTGTCGACTCTGATCTTTGCAGTCGTACTGATCGTACTTCTTCTGGTCAATTATATGCCGCGGATCCGGCAGAAACAAATACAACGAAAACTTCAGAACAGAAAGGCGGCTTCCTGAACATGAAAAAGAGCGTGAAAAAAAATCTTCTGGCCGCATGTCTGCTGCTGATGCTCGGTTTGCTGACATGGACCCTTATGGGATGCGGAAATACTGGAGAAGAGGAGTCTTCTGTGGATATGTCTGAGGCAGGCGGAGGCAATACCATAACGGTACTGAATTACGGAGAATATATCGATACCTCCGTGCTTCGGGATTTCGAAAAAGAAACGGGGATCAAAGTACTGTACGAAGAAGCAACAACACCGGAAGAAATGTATTCTAAATATACCTCCAGTACGATACCATACGATCTGATCTGTTCATCAGATTATATGATCGAGCGTCTGATCGCAGAAGGTGAGGCGGTGGAACTGGATCACAGCAAGATGCAGTATGTCAATAATATTGGAGATTTCTACTGGGAACTTTCCCGGACATACGATCCGGAAAACAAATACAGCATTCCATACTTCTGGGGAACTGTAGGGATCCTGTACAACAAGTCTATGATCCACGAGGAGATCACCAGCTGGGACAGTCTGTTCAACGGGGAATACGCAGGTGAGATCATCATGCAGAACAGTATACGGGATGCTTATATGTGCGCATTGAAATATCAGGGGCATTCTTTGAATACGACGAATCGTAAAGAGCTGCAGCAGGCACAGAATCTTTTATTGAAACAGAAACCGGATGTGGAAGCATACTTTGTTGATGAGGTGAGGGAGGAGATGGTTGCCGGCAATGCTGCGCTGGCCGTCTGCTATTCAGGCGAGGCTTATCTGGCGCACGAGTATGAAAATGACCTGGAATACGTGCTGCCGGAAGAAGGTTCTAATATCTGGATCGACTCCTGGATCATGATGAAAAAGGGAAAAAATCACGAAGGGGCACAGAAGTTTCTGGATTACCTCTGCCGTGGAGATGTGGCGGTGAAAAACTTTGAGGAAATCTATTATCCGACACCAAATACAGCTGCCTACAACAGCCTGGATGAAGAAGTGAGAGAGGATCCGCTGATTTTTCCGGAGCAGAGTGTAGTGGAAAAATGTGAAGTATATAAGGCTCTTGATGATAAGACTATGGCGCTTTACAGCCAGATGTGGAAAGAGCTGAAGACGAAATAGATATTAAGCGAGGAGGAGACAGCATGACAGAATTATTGGCTCCGGCCGGTAATATGGAGGCACTGCGGGCTGCCGTTTCCAACGGATGCGACGCAGTATATCTGGGATTGGAAAAATTCGGTGCCAGGGCATATTCAGACAACTTTACTATCGACTCTCTGGCGGAGGCGATTCGCTACGCTCACCTGCGGGATGTGAAAATATACGTAACCATGAACACTATCGTTTTTGAAGACGAGATCTGCGATATGAGACAGCAGCTGGATGCATTGAACGGCATCGGTGTTGACGGTATTATCGTGCAGGATCTGGCGGTGTTTGATTATGTTGCGGCAAACTTTGCTGATATGGAAGTTCACTGTTCGACGCAGATGGGTGTGGACGACCTGGAAGGTACGATGCTGCTCAAAGAAATGGGTGCTGACCGTGTGGTGCTGGCACGTGAGGTGGATCTGGCAGATGTAAAAAAAATCAGGAAAGCTGCAAAGATCCCCATCGAGGTGTTTGTTCACGGTGCGCTGTGTGTTTCCTACTCCGGAAACTGCCTTATGTCCGGCCTGATCGGATACCGGAGCGGCAACCGGGGACGGTGCGTGGGATCCTGCAGAAAACCTTACGAACTGCTGGAGCGAGAGAGCGGCAGGTCCTATGGAACCAGCTATCTTCTGTCCATGAAGGATCTGAACACCATCGATCATATTGAGGATCTGAAATCCATAGACTCCTTAAAAATCGAAGGCCGCATGAAAGAACCGGCTTATGTGGCAAATGTAGTGAAGCGGTACCGTAAGGCGCTGGATGAAGGCGCAGATCAAGTGGAACGGGAAGCTTTGCAGAAGACGTTTAACAGAACGTATACCGAGGGGTACATGTTTGGAGAAGATCCAGGCAGTATCACAAATATTCAAAGACCTAATAATTTTGGTTACGAGATCGGAACGGTGAGAGGTTCTTTTAAGGGCATGTATGAGATCGCTCTGACGAAGACTTTGCATCAAAATGACATCATTCGTATCGACCACGAAAATGAAGACGTGAATCTGTCAGTGGCGCGATTGTACGATCAGGAGGGAAAGCTGATCAATCAGGCCGATGATACGTGTTATATCAAGATCAAGGAAAAGCTTTCGCCGGGAGATGTGGTTTACAAGACGAAGGACTATTTGTTTTACAAGGGACTGGATGCAGATCTAGATAAAGAATTCCGGAGGTTTCCTCTGGATCTTAAGGTATATGCCTATCCGGGAGCGGCACTGGTAATCGATGCGGAAGGCTTCGGGATGCAGTATCTGTATGAAAGCGAAGAAATCCTGGAAGAAGCGGTAAGCAGCCCAACGAGCCGGGAGCAGGTGGAAAAACACCTGGCACGGCTGGGAGAGACGGTGTTTGTCATCGGTGAGCTGGAGTTTGAATCCTATAATGCTTTTATTCCTGCAAAGCTTCTAAACAGTGCCAGACGGCAGATCGTACAGGCGCTTTACGATGCGAAGCTGGCGAAATGGAAAAAACGGATAAAACAGGAACCAGCGAAAGAACCTGTTTCGTTTCCTTTGCAGAAAGCGTATCTGACGGCGACTGTGACGACACAGGAACAGTATGACGTTTGCAAGGCCTGTGGTATAAAAGACGTTTACTTCGACAATATCGTTCGCAGAAATCAAAATGTGTATGAAGATCGGGAAGGCGAACTGCTTCTGGGTGGATACGGCGGTATTTTCCGCTACCGGAAGACCAACCCGTTCGTGACAGATTACTCCCTTAATGTGGTCAATGCGGCAAGCTGTTATGCGTTGTATAAACTGGGTGCGAAGAGAGTGACCCTCTCTTATGAGCTTAACCGTCATCAGATCCAGGACCTGATCACAGCTTACGAAGAGGCCAACGGAGGCAGTCCGGCACTTGAGATGATCGTGTATGGACGTGCTCCGCTGCTTTTTACCAAATACTGTCCGCTGAAGAAGATGGGGCTTTGCGGCTCCTGCAAAAGCGGTGCGTATGAGCTCAAGGATGAGTACGGGGAATTTCCGGTGCTTACGCACGAGGATTGTTCGACGACCATACTTAATGGCAAGATCCTGAATCTGCTGGACGAGATGTCACAGATCGACGGGGTGGAGGCGTTCCGGCTCAGTTTTACCATAGAGTCTGCGGCGGAGGTGAAGCGGGTCATCGATCTGGCGCAGCAGAAGCTTGAAGGTTCGACAGACAAGTCGGCGTTCAATCAGAAGACGGATACGCGTGGCCATTTCAACAAGGAAATTTTATAGTTTTTACTGCAAAGAGGAAGAGTGATATGATTCAGGTAGAACAACTTTCTTTCGGTTTTACTGCAAAAGATTTATATAAGGACATTTCGTTCATACTGGAAGCGGGGCAGCATTGTGCGCTTATCGGCAGCAACGGAACAGGCAAATCCACGCTGGCGGAGATTTTGATCCATCCGGAGGAGTACCTCTATGATGGGAAAATAGTGCGGGATGAAAGCTGCCGGATCGGCTATGCCAGCCAGTTCAGCGTGGGAGATAAGTTTCAGGATCGTACCGTGTTTGAATTTCTCAGTGAGCGGTTCACGTCGCTGCAAAAGGATATTGAGGCCGTATGTGCTGCTATGACGGAGACTGAGGATCTGGATGCGCTGTATGAACAGTACCAGCAGCTTTTGGATCAAAATGAAGCCATGGACGGGGATCATTACGAAAGCAAGATCAGAAAATCGCTGGCAGTGGCCGGGATGAATGATCTGGCGGAGACGAAGCTGGCGGATATCAGCGGCGGAGAATATAAGATGCTGCAGATCATGCGGGAAATGCTGCTGGCACCGAATCTGCTGGTACTGGACGAACCGGATGTGTTTCTGGATTTCGGAAATCTGGGAGGACTGGCTCAGCTGATCAATGAGTATGAGGGGACGATGCTGGTCATCACCCATGACAGGTATTTATTGAATCACTGCTTCAATAAGATCCTTCATTTGGAAAATGGAGCTCTGCAGGAATTCGACGGGACGTATTCGGAATATCGCTGCTCCATCCTGCGGGAGAAACTGGCACTTAAACTGCAGAATATCGAGGAACAGGAAGAAATCGCGAGAACTCAGGAACTGGTGGATATTTTAAGAAAGCGGGCAACGGAAAAGGTCAATCCGGTCATCGGCCGGTCGGTCAATGCGAAACAGTCACAGCTGGATCGGCTGGTGGCACGGCAGATCAAGGCGCCTTTTATCGAGATCCGGGAGCCGGAGATCGTGTTGCCGAAGGTGAATGTGGAAGAGGCTGCAGAGAAAAAGCCGGTACTTACGATCACAGACTATCAGGTGTCCTTTGAAGAAGATCTGTTAGAGAATGTGAGCTTTCAGCTTTTTGCAGGGGAAAAAGCCGCATTGATCGGAGCTAACGGAACAGGTAAGACGACGCTGATCCGGGATATTTTGCAGAACGACCATCCGGCGATCTATATAGATGAGAACACGAAATACGTCTGTCTGTCTCAGCTTCAGGAAGAAGGTCTGGACGAGGAAAAAACCGTGTTTGAGACTTTGCAGGATGGGGGATTTGCAACTCGTGAGGATGTTCGTCACTGTCTGGCACGGTATTGTTTGCAGGAAGAATGTATGGATCAAAAGGTGAGCAAGCTTTCAGGTGGAGAAAAGAATATGCTGCAGATCGCTTTGCTGGCGGCATCCGATGCACAGCTTCTGATTTTAGATGAGCCCACCAGCCATCTGGATCTGTATGCACAGACAGCACTGGAAAAGGCGATCGCGGATTATGAGGGGACCGTTCTGATGGTGACCCACGATTTTTATCTGGCGGCAGGATGTGCGGATTACATACTGCTGGTGGAGGATCACACCGTGAGGCGGATGCGGACGCGAAAATTCCGAAAGATGGTATATGACAAGTATTTTGACTCGGCGTATCTGGAAACGGATCGGAAAAAACAGGAGCTGGAAGCCGCTATCACGACAGCATTCAAGAAAAACGACCTGGCGGCGGTGGATAAGCTTTGCGGACAGCTGGAGGAGCTGTGATGCTATCTGATGCTATGATAGGATCCCTCTTCTGTAGACAAGGTGAATAACCAAAATCTACGGAAGAGGGATTTTCTATGTCTAAATCACCATATTGGCTCTTTCCGTAATTTCATAAACGTTTCATAAAGGGTTTGTAATATATCTAAAAACAAGCGCATTAATAGTGAAAAATAGAAAGGGGCCTGGTAAAAAAGTGATAAAAAATGCCATAGCATATATTACAAGGAAAAAAAATAGAACTTTTATCATATTCGTTATCTTAACAATACTTCTTTCTTGCTTATACTCGTGTTTAAGTATCATGAAGTCAAGTAATAGCCTGGAAAAGTCTTTATATAAGCTTTCTGATTCTTCTTTGTCAATAACAAAAAAAGACGGTGGTTATTTCGATGTTGACCAGTTCAAGGATATAGAAAAAATAAAAGAAGCTGAAGAAATGATTTTTCAATATAATGGATCGGCAAAACCCATAAAAGCCAAAGTGGTTGATGGAGAACAAAGAATAGAGAGAGAAGATTTGCCTGATGAATTTAAAAATGTCCTTTCTCTAGAAGCTACAAATAAGACTGAAAGAAATGTTTTATTCAGCAGCGGAGTCTTTACCATTAAAAAGGGTAGGAATATCGAAAAAAATGATAAAAGAAAAATCCTTATACATGAAGACTTTGCAAAAGAAAATAATTTGAAGTTAAATGATGTACTTAGTCTTGAACTGATCGAAATGGAGAACCATGAGCAAAAAAAAGAATGCAAATTTAAAATCATAGGGATTTTCTCCGGGAAAAAGCAGGAAACATACACAGGATTATCTTCAGATTTCAGTGCAAACATGGTCTTTGTTGATTATGATACAAGTCAAGAAGCGTTAAACAGGACAGAGGATCATAAAGTTGTAAATAAAATTTTGATATTCTCAAGCAGTCCGGAATCTACAAATTCAGCTTTAAATAAAATAAAGGGCCTTAAAATTGACTGGTCGAAGTATACCATCGAAAAAGACACCGCGGCATTTGAAGAAACATTAGAGTCTGTAAGTGGGATAAAACACATTATAAGAATAATGACTTATTTTATCATGTTGAGCGGAATAGTTGTTCTTTCACTCATATTGATTTTATGGCTAAGAGAGAGGATTTATGAAATAGGAATATTATTATCAATTGGGATCAGTAAGATAAAGATCATAACTCAATTCATTCTGGAATTGATATTTATATCTCTGCCGTCCACGATAGTATCGTTATGTTTAGGTGATTTATTATTAAGTAAAATTCTTGATGGATTTATCAGCCCTGATAACTCAACGATCATTAATAATAGTTTGCTTAATAAAAACGATTGGATAGTAAGTTTAGAAAATTTAATACAAAGCTATTTCATATTAGTAAGTATTATTATTTTGTCAGTGCTGATCGCATCGGCCATGATATTAGTAAAAAAACCAAAAGAAATATTATCAAAAATCAGTTAGGAGATCGCAATGGATGTATTAGAAATAAAAAATATAACATATCGTTACACAAATTCAAGTGAGAAAATCTTATCATCAATAAATCAAAAATTTCAACTTGGAAAGTTTTATGCAATAATAGGGAAATCGGGTGCAGGAAAATCCACGCTGCTTTCTTTATTAGCCGGACTGGATAAACCTCAGACTGGAAAAGTTTTATTTAAAAATAAAAATATAGAAGAAAAGGGATATAGTAACCATAGAAAAAATAATATATCTTTAGTATTTCAAAATTACAATTTAATAGACTACTTATCACCAATTGAAAATATTAGATTAGTAAATAAAAAGGCATCAGAAGGGATTTTGATCGAATTAGGTCTTGATGAAAAACAGATAAAGCGAAATGTAATGAAACTATCAGGGGGGCAGCAGCAAAGAGTTGCTATAGCAAGAGCTTTGGTGTCGGAAGCACCTATAATCTTGGCAGATGAACCTACAGGCAATCTGGATCGTGCTACTGCTGGAGAAATAATAGAAATGTTAAAGAAGTTAGCGAAAGAAAGAAATAAATGTGTGATAGTTGTAACACATAGTAAAGAAGTTGCAGACGCCGCAGACGTTATTTTAGAGTTGAGTGGTAAAAAATTAAAACAAGTAAGTAAAATTACCTCGGAGGTGTAGTAATGATAAAAAATGCTGTTGCATACGTAACTAGAAAGAGTTTAAAATCAGTTATAATACTATTAGTTATTTTATCCATGTCAACGCTTAGTCTGATCAGTTTGTCTATTAAAGATGCAACCAATAAGGCTTCAGAAGAAGCTTTTGGTAATGTTACAAATAGCTTTTCTATAGAGATAAATCGGCAGGTAAATCCAGGCACACCCAGAGGAGGCGGTAACGTAAAAGGACAAGATATCAAAAAAATATCCGAAAATGAAAATATACATTCTTATGTTAAAAGGATAAACAGCGTAGCTGATTTAGTTGATCATGATATTATAGAAACGCAAGAAACCCTTGCATATCAATCACCTGAGAGAGCGAAAAACTTTAAAAGGACGGTTATGCTGACGGGAGTTAACGATTCGTCAAAAGAAACTAAATTTGTGTCCGGAGCCTATAAATTAACGGAAGGCCAACATTTACAAGATCAGGATAAAAATAAAGTTTTAATGCACAAAGATCTGGCAGAAAAGAATGGTTTAAAAGTTGGAGATAAGATAAAAGTGAAATCTAATTTATTTGATGCTGATAATGAGAAAGGTGCAAATGAAACGGTCGAAGCAGAAATAAAAGGTCTTTTTGATGGCCATAATAATGCGGGTGTAAGTGCAGCACAAGAACTTTATGAAAATACTCTAATAACAGATATCAGCACAGCCGCTAAAGTTTACGGAAATACAGAAGATACAGCAGTATATCAGGATGCAACTTTTTTTGTAAAGGGCGATAAGAATCTGGATCAGGTAATAAAAGAACTCGGAAAACTGGACATAAATTGGAGAGAGTATAATCTGGTCAAGAGTACATCAAATTATCCTGCATTGCAGCAGTCTATATCAGGTATATATTCGATAGCAAATAAGTTGTTTGCCGGATCTTTGATATTTGCAGGTGCTGTAGTTTCATTATTGTTATTTTTGTGGATGAATGCTAGGAAAAAAGAGATAGCAGTTTTATTATCGTTAGGAATTTCAAAAACAAAAATTTTCGGGCAGTTCTTAATAGAATTAATGCTCCTATCAATTCCGGCATTTATAGGATCGTATTTCTTAGCAAGCTGTATAGGTGATAATCTTGGAAATAATATATTAAATAAGGTAACTGGTGATATAGCCAAACAAACAGCAAAAGAATCATCAGCGAGTCAACTTGGCGGAGGGGCGGAAATTGACGGGTTCAACAAAACTCTAACAAGCCTGGATATCAGCATATTACCAAAGTCTATGATGTATGTGATTTTATTCATGAGCTTAGTGCTTATACTATCCTTGATCATCTCCTCGTCTGGTATTTTAAAGAAAAGTCCAAAGGATTTGTTGATTGATAATAAGTAAAAAAGGAGACCAGCTATGAGACTATTAGTTGTTGAAGATGATAAAACGCTAAGAGAAGGAATAGGCGAATATTTAGCGGAATTTGGGTATACTGTTATAGAAGCAAAAGACGGCAGAGAAGCCATATCAAAATTTAATCATGACATAAATTTGATCATCCTGGATATTCAGATCCCTTTTGTAAATGGATTAGATGTATTAAAAGAAATCAGGAGGAAAAGCAAGGTACCAGTTTTGATTTTAACAGCATTTAGTGATGAAGAATATAAAATTGAAGCATTCACTAATTTGGCAGACGGTTATATAGAAAAACCTTTTTCATTACCGGTGTTAAAGGCCAGGATCGATTCTTTAATAAAAAAGAACTTTGGCCAGATAGAAAAATTCGAATATAAAAATATAGAGATTAACTTTACCAGCTATACTGCAAAAATAAATGATGAAAAGATAGATATAAACGCAAAAGAGTTAGAGATATTAAAATGTTTGCTGGATAATGAAGGACAAGCATTGACGAGAATGCAAATAATTGATAATGTTTGGAAGGAAACAGAAGAAATCCCCTATGATCGTGTAATAGACGTATATATTAAAGAGTTGAGAAAAAAATTAGGATTAGATTGTATTATCACGATTAGAAATGTAGGTTATAAATTAGAGAGAAAATGAAAAATTTAAAGATATTCCCCAAAATGTTTATACAAATATTTGCTGTTATGGTAGTGATCATTATAGTGATCCATTTATTGGTTTTCTTGATTTTTCCTAAAACATACCTGGATACTAGAAAAGAAGAGATTTTCAGCAAGGCAAATGAAATTTCCAACAATATGAATGGGAAAGGACTAGAATATATAGAAGAATGCTTAGATTTTTACTCTAAAACCAGTGAGATAAAAGTATTTATAAAGACAGGAAACAAGAATAATGAAATACAAATCAAAAATAATGTGGATATTGACTTAGAAAGTGATAATAATTCTTTGATCATTGAAGAGAGAGCAATAACGCTGGATGATGGTGAAAAAATAAAGTTACAATTTGTTTCTACAGCTGATATGCAAAAAGATGCAAAAGCTTTAAGTTTTAAGTTTTTACCATATTCTTTAGCAGGATCTCTTTTATTCTCTGCTATTGTTTCTTTGATATACGCAAAATCAATAAAAAACGACATAAATGAAATAAAAAATGTTACTGACAAAATGATGGAGCTGGATAGAAATGCTCGTTTAGAATACGAGTCTAAGGATGAAATCGGAGAATTAAAAGAACAAATCAATGATCTGTATTCTACTTTATTGAGAACAATTGATGATTTGGATTTTAAAAATAAAGAGATTTTAAAATTAGAAAAGTTAAAATATGATTTTTTTAAAGGGTCATCTCATGAGCTTAAAACTCCTCTTGCCAGCCTTAAAATAATATTGGAAAATATGAAATATAATATAGGCAAGTATAAAGACAGAGATTATTATATCAATGACTGCATTGATATAGTTGATAGCTTAACAAAAAATATTTCTCAGATCGTATCAGTTTATTCTATAGAGAACCTGAAGAATGATGAAGAATTATTAGATATCAATTGTATATTAGAAGATGTGTTAGAGAAGTATGAAGTACTGGCAAACCAAAAGAATATAAGGATCAACAATCATATATCCGATGAAAAGATTTATATAGGGAAAACGGCTTTAAAGATTGTTCTATCTAATTTGATCAGTAATGCGGTAAAATATACTGATGTGAGCGGGATCATTAATATTGGAACAGATCAAGGCTGGTTATATATTGAAAACTCATATAAAGATGATGAAATTCTAGAGATAGATAAATTGTTTGAGGTCAAGTTTGACCTGAATAAAGAAAACAGCAATGGATTAGGGTTATATATTGTTACTAATCTTTTGACTAACTACAAAATAAAATATAACGTTTTGCAAAATAAAGATACCTTTGTATTTAAAATAAAATTATGATGCTATCATAAAAGTAGACACAGAACGGTAGAAAAACGTACAGCTTCGGCTAAAAGGTAATGGAATACAGATTAGCCTAAAATGGAAGAATAGGGAGAATAAAGGGCTATCGGCAAAAATATCAAACGTGCTATGAATTATATGTGTTTATTGCCGATAATGTGGTATACTGATCATAGTTAACCGTAGCCTTATATTTGACAGGAGGAAGGCAGTTGCGATATCTTTCCGTTGCCGACACGGCGAAAAAATGGAATATATCTGAGCGAAGTGTGAGAAATTACTGTGCCCAGGGGCGCGTAGAGGGAGCATTTCTTGCTGGAAAAATATGGAAAATTCCGGAAAATACGGAGAAGCCAGAGCGCTCTAACAAGAAAGTAAAACCGCCGACAACTTTGCTGGATATTTTGCAGGATGAAAAAACAAACAAATATTCCGGAGGAATTTATCATAAGACACAGATCGATTTAACATATAATTCAAACCATATGGAAGGCAGCCGCCTGACTCACGATCAGACACGATATATATTTGAGACAAATACTATTGGAATAGAAAAAGAAGTCCTCAATGTAGATGATGTCATTGAGACAGCTAATCATTTCCGTTGTATCGATAAGATTATTGATCATGCAAAGGCGACATTATCGGAAAAATTCATCAAGGAACTTCATCTGATTCTGAAAAATGGTACCAGCGACTCCAGGAAAGACTGGTTTGCTGTTGGGGATTATAAAAAATTACCTAATGAAGTTGGAGGTGTGCCCACAGCACTTCCGGAAGACGTTGCGGATAGGATGAAGGAATTGCTGGCAGAGTACAACGGCAAAGTCGAAGTATCCTTTGAAGATATTCTGGATTTTCATGTGAAGTTTGAACGGATCCATCCGTTCCAGGATGGTAACGGTCGTGTGGGCAGACTGATTATGTTCAAGGAATGCCTGAAGTACAATATTGTTCCGTTTATTATCGAGGACAATCTGAAGATGTTTTACTATCGTGGTTTGAAAGAATGGGATGAAGAGAAAGGGTATCTGATGGACTCCTGCCTGACGGCACAGGATCGGTATAAAGCGTATTTGGATTATTTCAGGATCGAGTATTAGGGAAGCAATGCTGCCGGAAAATCAGGGACTGGAACATGTCATCGCAGAAAAATATCACGTGATGCCATGGACAGTGATAAAATGGCGAGACCATCTTCAGCAGGTCGGGGAAGAAAATGCATTCAAGAAGGGATACACTCTAAAAAAACGTTCCACTCCAAGAGAGGTCGAACTGGAAAAAGAAAATGCACAGCTGCGGGAGGAAGTAGAGATCCTAAAAAAAGCAGCGGCCTTCCTCGCAAATGTAAAGCGCGACTGAAGTATCTGTTCATGCGGGAACATAGACAGGAACACACCATAGCAAGGATGGCCAAAGTCCTGTAAAAAATATATCTGCACAACGGATTCAGATCACGATGAACTGATAGCAGATAACCTGATCGACAGAGACTTTACAACAGAAGAGCCTGATTCCAAGATGCTCAGCGATACAACAGTGATCACGACCGGACAGGAAAAACTCTACGTAGCCGGTATTCTGGATCTGTATGGAGATATGCCCGTAGGGATCGCGATGAGCACTCGCAACGATAAAAAGCTTGTAATGGATGCATTTGATGATATGATCATGAGAGGATGCGGAAAGCCCGGCTGTATCATACACTCGGATCGAGGCTCCACCTACTGTGCAACGGAATACAGGCAGCTGATCAGTAAACATGATTTTCTTTGCGGTATGAGCAGAAAAGGAGACTGCTGGGATAATGCTCCGATGGAAAGCTTCTGGGGAAAAATGAAATCGGAATGGCTTTCAGATAAGTATGATACGATCCAGCAGGCGAAGCGGGATGTATATGAATACGTGTGGCATTTCTATCCGAAAGAAAGGCCACATGAAACATTCGGATATTTAACTCCTGACGAGTTCTACAGGCAGGGAAAAAACGAGGTTTGATACTCTACTTTTATGGGTACACCTCAAAGAATCCACCAAAAGCTGCATCACAGGTCTTATTCAAAGTAATCTAAAATAGTTATGGACGCTCCGGCTTAGGTTGGGGTGTTTTTTAAATGGTTTATTGATAACGTATGTGATAAAATAAAAAAGAATTGACAAAATTAAAAAATATGTTATTCTATAATATTCCAATTCAGATTGGAAGGGCAACATAGTACTCCGTATATTATCTTAAGGCGTTGCCTAGGAAGGAGGTAGTGCTATGAACTTAAATGTCACGATTGACTGGAAGTTTGTTGTTGCCCTTGGCACAGTAACTGTTGGCTCCATTTTCGCAATAAAAATGGATGCTGATGCTACTGAAAGAGTATCAATTCATGCAATTGATGCTTATAAGGAATATGCGATCGCTGGAAACAGCGACCGCTAGTTTCTTTTTAAAGTGTAATAATTCAACCTTGAATTAACGAAGTATATACGTACTTGAGGAGGTATATGGATGGAAATAAGAAACAGAATGTCAGATGTGGTTAAATTAAGATGCAATGCATGTCAAGATTTTTTGAAAATGGCAATTAAACCAGGTTGGCAAAAAGAAATATATGATATTGCAAAAGATGCAATAGAACATAATAAATATGCTGATAATTATAGACCTGCATACGAAAAAATGCGCGATATAGGAATCGATAATTATAGTGTAGATAATATGGATGTTACGTTTATTACTCAAGTAGTATGCTTTTGTCCATCCGTAGTAACTGTTCATAAACAAACAAGGGAAGCATTAACAAAGCTCCGAGATGATAGAAACCTTACTAACCATTCGAATGAAAATGAAGATGCTGAGGAATTGTATTTAAGGGGGTTGCTTTCTTTATGCAATCTAAAGAACTTTGTTAAGGCTGTTGATAAAAATGAAGTTCGAATAGATGATGAAGAGAGGCTGGCGTACAGAAGTAAGTACATTCCAAAAATCGAGGAATTAACAGATATATTAGATGAAGAACGTATTGAGTTGATTCAACGAGCTAAGGATATCCGAAAAGATATTAATAAACTACTTGCTTGTAAAGATGAAAAAACCAGACTATGTTTATGGTGTGATATTTCTAAACTCTATATGGATAGAGAGTGGAAATTGGAGAAAAACCCGGAAAGGTATAACGAATTTATGGTGAAGGCATCGGATGCAGGTATATCGCAGGCACACAGTTATGCAGCTACTTACTTTCAACATATGAAAAAAGATTATGTTGAGATGGAAAGACGTTTACGAATGCTATATGATGCCTATGAAAAAATATCTGCAGGAGATGCTAAGAATATAATTGATAGTATAAATTGGTATTTGGCAGAGGGAAATATGATTACACCAGGTATGCTTAAGATGGTAGAAGGAATTATAGACTTAGGATTCCCTGTGATGAAAGCTGAAGACGGAATTTTTGTCTGGAAGAGTAGAACTCCTTAGTAGTCTTCCACCTCATTTGACTACTAAGAGGTGGTAATAACTTGCTAAAAATTGCTATAATCTGCCTCTACGACATACTAATAAAACATATGAAAAATAGCCAAGAAACCCCGCAAAACTGGGCATTTCACGGCATTTTAAGGAGATTGAAATCTATGATTAAAGTATTATTTGTTTGCCACGGCAATATCTGCCGTTCGACCATGGCTGAGTTTGTTTTCAGAGACATGGTGTGCCGGGCAGGACGGGAAGATGAGTTTTACATAGAGTCGGCGGCGACAAGCCGGGAGGAGATCGGCAACGATACGCACCCGGGTACGAAGGGAAAACTGCGGGAAAACGGGATCCCGTTTGAGCGACATTATGCACGGCAGGTCACAAAAGCGGATTATGACAAGTTTGATTATCTGATTGGCATGGACGACGCCAATGTGCGGAATATCCAAAGGATCTGCGGCGGTGATCCGGAGCACAAGATCACTAAGCTGCTGGATCACGCCGGAGCGAACCGGAGCATTGCGGATCCGTGGTATACGGGAAATTTTGATGAGACTTATGATGATGTGATCGAAGGCTGTGAAGCCTTGCTGGAGGAATTATTATGAGAGTACAAGCAGGTACAAATATAAAAAAAAATTATTTGCCGGTATTTGAGGAATATCCGGAAGTGACGGGATTTTTCTCGTTAAAAGATGGTGCGGTGGAGGGTTCACCGTACAATAATCCCGAGATGTTCCGGCAGCTGGGGCTGGCGGATGCGGTGCGCGTCTGGCCGACCCAGATCCACGAGACTCAGGTGGCTGTGATCCGGCAGGAAGATATAGATGCGGCGAAAGCTGCAGCGGAAGCGGGAATCTCGCTGATGCTGGAAGGTTCTGCTCAGGACGTTGGAGAGACGAGAAATCATATACAAGCCAATTCCGATCCAGGCGATCAAAAGCCAGTCGATCAAAATCCCGGTGACTACTCCCCAGCCATCATCATCCCAGACACTGACGGCACGATCACAAATCTGAAAAACGTTCTGCTGACTACAGTCCATGCGGATTGTCTGGCGGTGTTCTGCTACGATCCGGTAAAGGAGGCTATCGGTCTTTGCCATGCGGGATGGCGTGGGACCTGTGCAGGGATTGCCATGGAGATGGTCGAAAAGATGGAAGAAGAATATGGGTGTGTCCCGGAGGATCTGCAGATCTACATAGGACCGGGAATCAGCCAATGCTGCTTTGAAGCGGGTATGGAGGTGGCAGAGGCTTTTGCAGAAAACTGGACGTTTGCAGAAGATTACATCACCAGAACGCCGGAAGACATGGTAAACGGCAAATGCCATATCGACATCAAAGGAATCAATCAGGAACAGCTGGAGCTGATGGGGATCCCGACGGATCAGATCCGGGTGAGCGAACACTGCACCTGCTGCGAGCCGCAACTGTTTTGCTCGTATCGTAGAGAAGGCGGCACGTATATGCGTATGGGCGGCGGCCTTTGCATGAAGGAAAAGTAGAGAAATTCAGATGCGTGCGGCTAGATTCCATGTCATAAAAACGCCATTTTTCGAGCCAAAAACAGAAAAATTTTTCGCGGTGGATTTCACATGGAAAAACCGTGGAGTAACGACTGCATAACCTTTGCATACACGGTAGATTAGTGCATGATTATACAACAAAATGGCTAATTCAGGAAATTACACCTGATGTGAAAGTTGATGCGGGTATGGCAGCCCGATCGCCTCTGTAACCTTTCTGAAAATATAGCATATATCCTCATTCTTCAGAAAAATTTCTGCATATAACCTTGAAAAGCAAGCGTTCAGTAGAAAATCGTGCCGGGATTGTCGCAGAAAAGCTGTGATTCGGCCGTTAACAAACCAGCGCTGTATATACAAAAAAATCCTTGACTCATATCGATTTTTTGTGCTAAAATGATCGCCGAGTCAAAAAAGAAAACAATCGAATATGGTACAATTGGAAACGCACATCCTCCGGATGATAACGAACAACACGGTCGAATGAAACATTAACGCTAGTGAAGTGAGTTGGAATCAAGGAGGATTTTATTATGCCAAAAAACAAGCTGGAAGAAGTTATTTTTACCTTTATCATGGCCACCTGCATGGTCTACGGGATGATTGTGTACAATATCGCGCTGAACACCGGCGTGGTGCAGGGAATAACCTTTGCAGCGGCGACCCATGAACTGATTATCATGATGCCGATCGCATTCGTGTTGGAACTTTTCGTGGTAGGCAAGATCGCGGCGAAGCTGACGTTTTCGGTGATGCGTCCGACAGACCGGCCGCAGTTTATCACGTATATGATGTCGGTCTGCATCTGCGGCATCATGTGCCCGATCATGAGCCTAATCGCGACGTTTTTATTTAATGATGCGCCGTCATTCGGCATGTGGATCAAGGTGTGGGCGCTGAATTTTCCGATGGCGATCTGCTATCAGATGCTGTACTGCGGGCCGTTTGTGCGTTTGGTTTTCCGTTTGATCGTTCGCCGTAAAAAAGCAGTTTGCAGCGAAGGAAAGCCGGAAACTGCACAGTTTTAATAGAATGGGAAAGAAAAATCCGGGGTGCGGTATGCGTCCCGGATTTCTTGACATCCGGGGCCCTTTTCGCTATTCTGTAAAGGAATGAGCAAGAAACCTTTACAGAAGAAAAGGAGAATATATGAAACTGATATCATGGAATGTCAACGGTCTTAGGGCTGCTATGGGAAAAGGATTTTTAGAGTTTGCAAAGGAGGCAGATCCGGATATCCTCTGCATACAGGAAACGAAAATGCAGGAAGGACAGGCGGAAGTGCCTTTAGAAGGGTATCATCAGTACTGGTGTTCAGCAGAGAAGAAAGGCTATTCCGGGACGGCCGTGTTCACGAAGGAAGAGCCTGTCAGTGTCAGATGCGGGATCGGTATTGAGGAGCACGATCACGAGGGGCGTATGATCACGGCGGAATATGAGAAATTTTATCTTGTGAACGTGTATGTGCCCAATTCGCAGAATGAGCTGAAACGGCTGGATTACCGGATGAGCTGGGAGGATGATTTTCGGGCGTATCTGAAAAAGCTAGAGGAGAGTAAACCGGTAATTACATGTGGCGATTTCAATGTGGCATTCCAGGAAATCGACTTAAAAAATCCGAAAACGAATCGCAAGAATGCCGGGTTTACTGATGAAGAACGGGCTAAGATGGGAGAATTGCAGGATGCCGGCTTCATAGACACTTTCCGGTATTTATATCCGGATCTGGAAGGTGTGTATTCCTGGTGGAGCTATCGCTTCAACGCCCGCAAGAACAACGCGGGGTGGCGTATCGACTATTTTCTGGTGTCCGAAAGTCTGAAACCGGCTTTGAGAAAGGCGGAGATCCTGACAGACGTGTACGGCAGCGATCACTGTCCGGTGAGTCTGGAAGTGGAGTTGTAGCATGATCTATTTGTTTTCATTCGAGGGGCTGCGGGAGATCGAGGAGTCGCGGTATCGGCTGCCGCAGAAGCTCATCGTGCAAAGTTTTGAAGAAGGTTTTTTGCTGCGGGGAAGGATGGAATATCTCTTCGAACAGCCAGAGGATTATGAGATTTTTTCCGGAGATATCGACCGGATCGTGCTGGAAAAGTGGCGGCCGGTGATGGAGGATGTCCTTTACGATATGGAAGAAACACCCAAACTGGTGTTTTTCGCAGAAAGTGATCGGCGTCTGTTTTTGTCAATGAAAAGCAAGTTCCGCATGCATATTGGAGCATGGGAATATTATTCTTTGGAATCGCTGCTGCAGCTTGCGGATCTGGAGGAAAACAAGAGTGAGTTCAGTCTGATCCGGGAACAGCTGAAAGAGGAATATAAGACGGCGGCGTTGGAGCAGAAAAATGCCGGAAGCATTGAGGAAAAACTTGAATCCGTATGCCGTAAATACGGCATGAAAGCGGAGTTTCGTAGCGGCACAGCATATATAACCACTTATGCAGGTGAGTGGTATTTCGCCTATAATGACAGGCCTATCACGCTGTACCATAAGAATTCGATCCCAGTCAAAGGGAGAAACGGCGATCTGATCAGGCATTCTCACATTCAGCCGGTAGAGTTGTATGCGCCGCTGCAGGCATTAGCTTATATCCGCAATCACGAGGTGGCGGAGGAACGACGGCTTCTGGGCGGGCTGTCGGAGAACCTGAAACTCCAGAACGGGACACACAAGGCGGAGCACGGCAGCCAGCAGTCTGACAGATCAGAGGAACGCTCCGGGAAGGCTCCAAAGAACCATAGCAAAGCCAGACATACCGGCAAGAAAGGCAGACAGAAATGAGAATGCTGAAACGAATCGTGCAGAGCACGCCTATCCCCATTTCCGGCGTGATGCTCAGTTTTTCGGCACTGGATACTCTGTTCCAAAGCCTGGAGCATCCGGTGGCAGCCTACGGACCGGTGAAATACATCTGCGGAAGTATCGCCTTCCTCATTTTTCTGGTGCTGACGGCGAAGCTGTTCCTCTGTCCGGCTCAGGTGCGAGGTGCCATGGACAAAGGAAATCAGGCGGCGATCCTGCCTACATATTCCATGACGCTGATGAATCTCAGCGTGTTTTTCAAGCCGCTTTTGGGAAGCATTTCTTTTGGTATCTGGATCGTGGCCATAGCTTTGCATATGGCACTGGTGATCCGGTTCACATGGCATTTTCTTGTGAAGCTGCGGTGGGATGAGGTGTTTATTTCCTACGTGGTGGGCTATGCGGGGATCGCCAACATCGCTATCACATCACCTGCGTACGGCATGCAGCCGCTGGGGAAACTGGCTTTCTGGCTGGGATTCTGCTGTGTCAGTATCGTACTGATCATCGCGCTTCGGAGGCAGATCCGTCTGCCGGAAATGGCGGAAGCCGATCAGTTCTTATTTCTGGTGATCGCATCGCCTATGAGTGTGTGCCTGACAGGTTATGTCAAAGCCTACGGTGTAGGGATCTCGTATCCTCTGCTGCTGGGACTCTTTGGCATTGCAACGATTTTTTATGTGACGGCTCTCATACAAGTCCCGAAATTCTTAAAGCGCAGCTTTTATCCAAGCTACGCATCGTTTACGTTCCCATTTGTCATCAGCGCTATCGGCGTGCGCGACATTTTATCGTATTTTACATCACAGCATATCGTATTTCGGATGCTGGAAGTTTTGGCATCTGTGGAGAGCCTTATTGCAATTTTATTAGTGTTGTATACCATTTTGCGGTACATTCGTCACATCCGGCAGGCGGTTCGTTTTTAGTGTGCTCTTTGCATAAAAAAGATGGACGAGGAGAACCTAGAAAACGGAAAGAAAAAATTTTACCTTGACATATACCCTGCAGGGGTATATTATCAAAACCGTAGAAATGAGAAGTAAGAGAGGTGATTTTACATGAAAGAAGGAAACTTCTGCTGTCATAAAACGACAGAGCGTTCAGAAAAAGAATACAAGAGTCTGATGAACAGACTCAGCCGCATCGAGGGGCAGATCCGTGGCATCAAGGGAATGGTGGAACGGAACGTGTACTGCACGGACATACTGATCCAGGTGGCGGCAGTCAATGCAGCACTCAATTCATTTAACAAGGAGCTTCTGGCAGAGCACATACGCAACTGCGTGGTACGAGATATCCGTGAGGGCAAGGATGAGACTATCGAGGAGCTGGTTGTAATACTGCAGAAATTGATGAAATAGCAGTAAGCTGAAAAAAGGAGGAATTGGATTTGGAACAATATCATGTAACGGGGATGAGCTGTGCAGCGTGCAGCAGCCGTGTCGAAAAAGCGGTGTCAAAGGTTCCCGGCGTTGAAAGCTGTTCGGTCAGTCTGCTGACTAATTCTATGGGGGTAGAAGGAACGGCGAGCCCGGAGGCAGTCATCGCTGCGGTGGAGGCGGCCGGCTACGGGGCTTCCTGCAAAGGACGCGGCGCAGGTACATCGAGTGGCTCAGGTAACGGGGCTTCCGGAGACGGCACTGAAGCGGATCTGCTGGAAGATACGGAAACGCCGGTATTAAAGAAACGGCTCATCTGGTCCATTATATTTTTAGTTGCGCTTATGTATTTTTCCATGGGGCATATGATGTGGGGATGGCCGGTGCCGGAAGCCATGGCGGACAACCACGTGGCCATGGGACTTTTGCAGTTGCTCTTGACAGCAGCAGTCATGGTGATCAACCAGAAGTTTTTCATCAGCGGTTTTCGGAGTCTGTGGCACAGAGCGCCTAATATGGATACGCTGGTGGCACTTGGCTCGACGGCGGCTTTTGGATACAGCACTTATTCGCTGTTTGCCATGACAGGAGCACAGGTGCGAGGCGATATGGATGGCGTGATGCAGTATATGCACGAGTTTTATTTTGAGACGGCTGCTATGATCCTGGCGCTGATCACGGTTGGCAAGATGCTGGAGGCGAGGTCAAAAGGCAAGACTACCGATGCATTGAAAAACCTGATGAAGCTGGCTCCGAAAACAGCGGTCGTCCTTCGGGATGGCACTGAGACAGAAGTACCGGTGGAGCAGGTGGTGAAAGGCGATGTGTTCGTAGTGAGACCGGGAGAAAATATACCGGTGGATGGTATCGTACTGGAGGGCATCAGTGCGGTCAATGAAGCGGCACTGACGGGTGAGAGCATCCCTGCGGATAAGAATCCGGGCGATCAGGTCTCTGCTGCGACAGTGAACCAGTCTGGGTTCCTCAAGTGCGAGGCCAGCCGAGTCGGCGAGGATACGACGTTGTCACAGATCATCAGGATGGTCAGCGATGCGGCAGCTACTAAAGCACCTATTGCAAAGATCGCCGATAAGGTTTCCGGCGTATTCGTTCCGGCGGTCATCGGGATCGCAGCAGTGACTATCGTGATCTGGCTGCTTTGCGGTCAGTCCATCGGCTATGCGCTGGCGAGAGGTATTTCCGTGCTGGTCATCAGCTGCCCGTGTGCACTGGGACTGGCGACACCGGTGGCCATCATGGTCGGCAACGGGATGGGTGCCAAGAACGGGATATTATTCAAGACGGCAGTCTCTTTAGAGGAAGCCGGCAAAGTCAATACTGTGGTGCTGGATAAGACAGGGACGATCACCAGGGGTGAGCCGAAGGTGACGGATCTCATCATGGCGGAAGGCGTTTCAGAAGCGGAGCTTCTGGAAACAGCCTATGCGCTGGAAGCCAGGAGTGAGCATCCTCTGGCCGGCGCCGTAGTAGCGATGGCAGAGGAAAAAAAGCTGAAGGTATGCGACGTGCAGGACTTCATGATCCTGCCGGGCAATGGTCTGACGGCAGTCGACAATGGCGATCAGCTGATCGGCGGAAGCCTGACATTCCTCAATGACCGGATCGGTGTGCCTGATGATGTAAAGACGGTGGCGCAGCGTCTGGCGGAAGAAGGGAAGACGCCTCTGCTGTTTGCGCGGAGCAAGAAGATCCTGGGTGTTATCGCCGTGGCTGACGTCATCAAGGAAGACAGCCCGGAGGCGATCCGTCAGCTGCAGAATATGGGTATTGAAGTGGTCATGCTCACAGGTGACAACGAGAGAACGGCAGCTGCTGTAGGCAAGCAGGCCGGTGTGGATCAGGTGATCGCAGGCGTGCTTCCGGATGGCAAGGAAGCGGAGATCCGCAGACTGCGGCGCAAAGGGAAAGTTGCCATGGTAGGAGATGGTATCAACGATGCACCGGCACTGACGAGAGCAGATATCGGGATCGCTATTGGAGCTGGTACAGACGTTGCTATCGATGCGGCTGACGTGGTGCTGATGAACAGCAAACTCAGCGATGTACCGGCAGCGATACGATTAAGCAGAGCGACGCTTAAGAATATTCACGAGAATTTGTTCTGGGCCTTTATCTATAATATTATCGGTATTCCGCTGGCAGCAGGGGTATGGATCCCGCTGTTTGGCTGGCAGCTGAATCCCATGTTCGGAGCTGCGGCTATGAGCCTTTCCAGCTTTTGTGTTGTAACCAATGCATTGCGTCTGAATCTCTTTGATATGCGCAATGCTGCAAAAGATAAACAAATCAAGAGAAAACAGGAGGAAAAAACAATGGAAAAGACTATGAAAATCGAAGGTATGATGTGCGGACACTGTGAGGCGACAGTAAAGAAGGCGCTGGAAGCACTGGACGGTGTGGATCACGCAGATGTAAGTCACGAACAGGATCAGGCAGTTGTGACCCTGAAAGAGGATGTGGCAGATGATGTATTGAAGAAGGCAGTAGAAGACAAGGATTACAACGTAGTATCCATCAGCTAGTGCGATCTGTTCTCAGCATTGACAGCGGATAGCTTCCTCCTGTATAATACTAGAAAAACAGTAGGAAAAGTAGGGAGAAAGGGAAATGGAGAAAGATTCAGCATTAAAATATGAAAAACTGCAGAAGCGCCTCAAAGAAATGGGTCGCCTGGTGGTATCCTTTTCCGGCGGAGTGGATTCCACATTTCTGCTGGCTGTGGCACGTGAGGTCATCGGGGATCAGGTGACGGCGGTAACAGCGGCGGGAAGATCAGTACCGGAATGGGAGATCGAAGAGGCGAGGGTGTTTTGCCGGGAAAGAGGCATACGCCATATCGTATTTTCTTTTGATGAGCTGGAGGTAGACGGATTTGCGGATAATCCCCCTGATCGGTGCTATCACTGCAAGACTGCTATTCTACAAAAAGTAAGAGAGGCCGCAGAGCAGGTGGACACGGTGTACATCGCAGAAGGTTCCAATGTGGATGATGATGGCGATTACAGACCGGGAAAACGAGCTGTACAGGAAGCCGGGGTCATCAGTCCGCTGAAAGAGGCGGGGCTGACCAAGGCTGAGATCCGGCAGCTTTCTAAGGAAATGGGACTTGCCACGTGGGATAAACCCTCCTTTGCGTGTCTGGCGTCCAGGTTCGCCTATGAAGAACCGATCACGGCTGAGAAGCTGCGAATGGTGGAACTGGCGGAAAAATTTCTGCGGGAGCATGGACTTTCACAGTATCGTGTACGCATGCACGGGAGCATGGCGAGGGTAGAAGTGCTGCCGGAAGATCTGGAACGATTCCTGGATCCGAAGCTGAGACAGGACTTTACCGGACATATGAAGGACCTGGGTTTCACCTTCACAGCTCTGGACCTGGACGGATACCGGACCGGGAGCATGAATGCCACCTTAAAATAGAAAATGTAGAGAGTAAAATGCGGCCTGCGGCCGCTTTGCAGAAGGAAGAAGGTAATAGACATGAGTGATCATATTTCAAGAGAAGATGCGCTGTCACTGGTCAAGGCGCATAACAAAGAGCCATTTCATATCCAGCATGCGCTGACTGTGGAAGGTGTGATGAGATGGTTTGCACAGGAACTGGGATTCGGCGATGACGCGGATTTCTGGGGCGTCGTGGGACTGCTTCACGATATCGATTTTGAAGAATATCCGGAGGAACACTGCATCAAGGCTCCGGAGATCCTCCGTGAAGCAGGTGTTGGTGAAGATATCATACATGGTGTTTGCAGTCATGGATACGGGATCACAGTTGATGTGGAACCGGAGCATCTGATGGAAAAAGTGCTGTATGCTACAGATGAATTGACGGGCCTGATCGGAGCCGCAGCTTTGATGCGTCCGTCAAAAAGCGTGCAGGATATGGAAGTAAAATCCGTAAAGAAAAAGTACAAGAGTGCCAATTTCGCGGCGGGATGTTCCCGCGAAGTCATCGAGCGCGGAGCTGATATGCTAGGATGGGAGCTGAGCGACTTGATCCAGAAGACGATCCTGGCAATGCGTTCCTGTGAAGCGGATATCGCAGAGGCGATGGCGGAGGAAGGCAACTAATGGCGGAGAGCAGATTTTCGAGAACGGAGCTATTGCTGGGACAAGACAGCATCCGGAAACTTTCAGAGAAACGTGTGGCAGTGTTCGGGATCGGAGGCGTAGGTGGATATGTGACGGAAGCTCTGGCGAGAAGCGGTGTGGGAGCACTGGATCTCATCGATAAAGACACGGTCAGTATATCGAATATCAACCGGCAGATCATCGCCCTGACCAGCACGGTGGGAAAATATAAGACTGAGGTGATGAAGGAGCGGATTTTGGACATCAATCCGGATCTGCAGGTGAAGACGTACAACATGTTTTACCTGCCGGAGACGGCGGATCAGTTTGACTTTACCCGGTATGACTACGTGGTGGATGCCATCGACACGGTGACCGGCAAGATCGCCCTGGTGCTCCATGCACAGCGTGACAACGTGCCTGTCATCAGCTCCATGGGTGCGGGCAATAAACTGGATGCTTCTCAGTTTGAGGTGGCGGATATTTATAAGACGTCGGTCTGCCCGCTGGCCAAAGTAATGCGCAGAGAACTGAAACGGAGAGGCGTGAAGCACTTAAAAGTAGTCTATTCCAAAGAAGTCCCACTGACACCGGACTACGAAGCGTGCGGTGAAGACGCTCGCGTTCATGGCAAACAGGTGCCGGGCAGCAGTGCTTTCGTGCCATCTGTGGCGGGACTGATCCTGGCGGGCGAAGTCGTTAAGGATCTGATCAAAGCATAATGAAATCACTGAATCCATAAAATCGCAAACAGATTCCTCGAGATGCGGAAAAAGATTTCTGTATTTCGGGGAATTTTTTCTTTCTCTGGGAAATATACTGTTCTGGGTGGTGAGGCTATGATTATTATGATTCGAAAAAAACGGTTTTTACGGGCGGCAGGAGTGCTGGCTGCTGCGATAGTGCTGGGAGCAGGGGTCTTTACAGCGGCGGGCATGCTGCAGGAAAAGAGTCTCAATACGGCGGCAGACGGCAACTGGGGACTCAGTTTTCAGGAGGCGGGGGAACCGCCGGTGGCGAATGCAACCATGGATTATCTGAAGAAATTCGATGCTTATTATGTGGAGGATACCGATAAGAAAGAGCTGTTTCTGACGTTTGACGCCGGCTATGAAAACGGTCATACGGCGAAGATCCTGGATACTTTAAAAAAGCATCACGTCAAGGCGACGTTTTTTGTGGTAGGAAATTTCATCGAGACCAGTCCTGATCTGGTGAAGCGGATGGTGAAGGAAGGACATCTGGTAGGAAATCACACCTTTACCCATCCTGACATGTCGGAGATCGCAACGGAAGAGGCATTTCGTCAGGAACTAGCCAAACTTGAGGATCTCTATGAAAAAACGACCGGCAAGAAGATGAAAAAATATTATCGACCGCCACAGGGTAAGTACAGCGAATCGAATTTAAAGATGGCAAAGAAAATGGGATATCATACGATTTTCTGGAGTCTGGCTTATGTAGACTGGTATGAGTCGGATCAGCCGACTCGGGAAGAAGCACTGGAAAAGATGGTTCCACGGATCCATCCGGGGGCAATCGTGCTCCTTCACAGCACATCGGCGACCAATGCGCAGGTGCTGGATGAACTGCTGACCAAGTGGGAAGACAAGGGATATTCTTTCAAACGCGTGGATCAGCTGACATAAGTCATCTGAGTCTGCTGGAAGTTTCCGGAATTTTAGAAAAACCGGAACCGGAATACCTGCTCCTTCATAGTATATACCATACGAGTGAAAGGAGAGTGTTTTCATGAGATGCACAACTTCATCCCAATGGACGTCTGAGAGATGCAAAGGCGTCTGCGGAGATTCGCGGGAGCATGGTGGTTGCAGCGATCCAGGCAGACCACCGTACAGACCTGGCGGCTGCAGCGATCCAGGCAGACCACCGTACAGACCTGGCGGCTGCGGGCATTATGGTGGCTGCGGGTATTATGATGGCTGTGAAAAACCGCCATACAGACCTGGTGGAAATCCGGAGTGTGGCTGCGGCAGACCACCTCAGCCGTGCGGCTGCGGAACATCCTGCCATCCTGTCTGGGTTTGCGGCGATTAGCCGTCTACACATGTGATCCCTTGGATTTAAGACTATAATAAAAACAGCAGGTACTTCTCATTGCGAGACACCTGCTGTTTTGGTGTGCGCCTGTCAGCACACGATTTTATCTAATCTAGTTTTTCAGACTCTGCATAGGAGCCGGGATCCTGCCGCCTCTCTGGATCATAACAGATGAGGACTTGCGGTTGATCTTCATGATCGGACCAGTTCCCAGAAGTCCTCCAAAATCCAGGACTTCGCCGGCTTCGTGGCCGATGGCAGGGATCACGCGGACTGCCGTTGTCTTGGAGTTGACCATACCGATAGCTGCTTCATCGGCGATGATAGCGGAGATGGTATCAGCCGGGGTATCACCCGGGAGCACGATCATATCCAGCCCTACGGAGCACACTGCTGTCATGGCTTCCAGCTTTTCCAGTGTAAGTGTACCAGCCTCTGCGGCATCGATCATGCCGGCGTCTTCGGATACCGGAATGAATGCTCCCGAAAGTCCGCCTACGCTGGAGGATGCCATAACGCCTCCTTTTTTCACTGCATCGTTGAGCATGGCCAGAGCCGCTGTGGTACCATGAGTCCCACACTGCTCAAGTCCGATCTCTTCCAGAATGTGAGCTACCGAATCGCCTACTGCCGGAGTCGGAGCCAGGGACAGATCGATGATCCCGAACGGAACTCCCAGTTTTGCAGAGGCTTCGCTTCCGACCAGCTGTCCCATACGGGTGATCTTGAATGCTGTTTTCTTGATGAGATCCGCCACTTCGGAAAGAGGTGCGTCTTTCGGAAGCTTCGAAAGAGCTGCCCGCACAACGCCAGGACCGGATACGCCTACGTTGATGACACAGTCAGGTTCTCCTACGCCATGAAACGCACCTGCCATAAACGGATTATCTTCCGGCGCATTGCAGAAGACTACCAGCTTGGCAGCGCCGATGCACTGCCGGTCGCTTGTCAGCTGAGATGCTTCCTTGACCACGTTGCCCATCATTTTGACAGCGTCCATGTTGATGCCGGCTTTTGTGGAACCAACATTGACGGAAGAGCAGACGAAGTCCGTTTCTGCCAGTGCTCGTGGAATGGATTCGATCAGTTCCCTGTCGCCGGCCGCAAAACCTTTTTGCACGAGAGCGGTATACCCGCCGATGAAGTTGACGCCGATCTTCTTTGCCGCCTTGTCAAGGGCATGAGCGTACTTGACCGGATCACCGCCGGATACTGCTGTCAGCATGGCGATCGGTGTTACGGAAACTCGCTTGTTTACGATGGGAATACCGTATTTCTTTTCGATCTCTTCCCCTGTCTGAACAAGGTTGCCGGCCAGACGGCAGATCTTTTCATAGACCTTCTCGCAGGACTTGTCGATATCTGTATCGCAGCAGTCCAGCAGAGAGATCCCCATGGTGATGGTTCGTATATCCAGGTGTTCCTCCTGGATCATGGTAATGGTTTCCATGATATCTTTCATGTTTAGCATTGCAGTTACCTCCCCCTGTCCTTAAATTCGATGCATGGAATTGAATATGTCTTCATGCATTACGTGAACGGTCATAGTCGGCACTTCCTGCAGGATGCTTTCTTTCAGTTCATCCAGAGAACATTCCATGTGCTGGATATCCACCAGCATGATCATGGCAAAATACTTGTCCAGGATCGACTGAGTTACTTCTACAACGTTTACATTTGATTTGGCACAGGCAGTGCTGACTTTTGCCAGGATGCCTACCATATCTTTCCCAATAACGGTAATGACTGCTTTCATATTTCCCCTCCTGTAGTTTTGGTAATAATTTAATATTTTAGCACAGTATACCGCCCATCTTCAAGGGCAGGGTCAGTTTTCCACCGTATTTTTATGCCCGGATATTTTTCTGCAAAGTACAGCTTGTTTCTTTTGGCGTTCCCGATCATATTAGAGAAGGAATGGCCGTTGCTTCTGAAGGCAAATTCTCCTGCTGGCATTTGATTTTTTTTGGTGTTTTCAATAAGCTGAAGCAATTGGTTTTCCAAGGATTCTTTTGCCAGTTCGCCTTCTACCAGCTGTCGGAACGCAGGGTGAAATGTATGACCGCAGACGGCTTCGCCCTCGGTAATCAAATCGGTGCTTTTAAGGCCGACTCTAAGAATGGTGATCCCGGCGTCACTTAGGATCCGGTACATTTCTTTGGTGGTGGAGACGGCTTCCTCTGTAGTCAGAGGCTGATAGATTCCTTCCTCATACATCTGCAAAAGTCGGGTGTCCTGCAGTACTATGGTAGGATAGAGCCTCGCCAGCTGAGGCGCAAGCCGAACCGCTTCCTTTGCAGATGCAATAGACTTTGCAGGAGAATCGCCGGGCAGCCCGATCATCAGCTGGATCCCCAGGGTAAACCCGTACTCCTTGATGAGCCGGCAGGCGCTGTAGACGTCTTCTACTGTATGACCGCGGTTGGAGGCACGAAGCACGTCGGGATCGAAGGATTGAACGCCCAGCTCGATGATGTTCGCGTCGTATGTTTTCAGGTTGTCCAGGATGTCCCGGTCGATGTAGTCCGGACGGGTGGACATGTGGATCTTGTCGATGAGACCGGCGTCTTTGTATTCTTTGGCAACTGTCAGAAATGCCGACTGCTCAGCTATGGAAAGCCCGGTAAAGCTGCCGCCGAAAAAGGCCAGCTCGATGGTCTCAAGGCCGCGCCCGGTGAGGGTCGGCAGATATGTTTCGATTGTATTTCTCACATCTTCGGGACTCACATCACTGCTGCGGGCGGTGATTGCCTTCTGATTGCAGAAGACGCAGTCGTTGGGGCAGCCGCGATGAGGAATGAAGACGGGTATGATAGCATGTTTTTTCATGAGATTATTGTACCACAAATAACGGGATATGGTATCACAAACGTGGCAAAGCATGGTATAATAAACGAACCTGCGAAGGAATATGAATAAAATAGATGGAGAAAGTATTTTGGAAAGACAAGATAACAGGCAGCGTGCACGGCATGCGAAGAGAATGAAGCGGTATCGTCAGCGTAAGATCCTGGTCCTTATCCTGGCTGTCCTGGTAGTGGCGGTGGCGGGATTTGCCATCCTGTATCAGGCGAAGCAGTCTCCCATCAAGCTCAACGGGGATGCGGAGATGACCATCAGTCTCAACGGTGTATACGATGAGCCGGGAGCGACTGCAAAGATAGATGGTAAAGACTACAGTAAAAAGATCAAGATCGACAGTGATCTGGATACGACGAAAGCCGGAAAATATACGGTGAAGTACAGTGTGAAAGGCTATACGGCAAAGCGGACGATCACGGTGACAGGCGAGATGGATCCTGTGCTGGAGCTGACCGGAGCCAGCAAGATCACCGTGAAGCTGGGTGAGTCTTTTGACGAGCCGGGTTACAAGGCCACTGATAAAAAGGGTAATGATATCACGAAAGATGTGAAGGTTTCCTACGATGATCTCAACAAGGCTGGAAATCGTAAACTGGCTTATACTGTCGAGGATTCCAAGGGCAATAAAACGCGGGTGTTCCGGAATGTGACGGTAGAGCCGAACACCAGTTATCAGACGCCGGGGCTTCCGATCTGCATGTATCATTACGTGTACGATGAGAACGATCCGCCGGAGGATCTTAACAAGAGGTTCGGCAATTATATTTCGGCTCAGGCACTGGAGGCGGAACTAAACTGGCTCAATTCAGAAGATTATTATTATCCGACCTGGAAGGAGGTGCGGGAATATATCGACGGCAAGCTGAAACTGCCGGACAAGAGCATTGTATTGTGCTTTGACGATGGAGCCAAGAGCTTCCTGGATCACGGTATCCCGGTGCTTGAAAAGTGCAAGGTCCCGGCTACATGTTTCATGATCACATCCTCTAATGGAGAAGAAAAAATCGCCCAGTATCAGAGCGATTATGTGTACTATGAGTCTCATTCCCACAACATGCACAGGCCAGGCGGAAACATCGGTCACGGCGGCATTTTCCCGGCGATTTCCCATGAAGAGGGAATGGCGGATCTGAAGAAATCCATCGAGATCTGTGGCAGCGGTGATGCCTTTGCTTATCCGTATGGGGATTACAACGACAGCAGTGTGGCCATGGTCAAGGAAGCCGGGTTCCTGTGCGCAGTGACGACTCAGCCGGGCAAGGCCAAGCCGGGTGATAACCCGCTGCTTCTGCCGCGGGTGCGCATGTCCCTGGGGCAGAGCCTGGAGGCCTTCCAGAAGAAAGTACAGCCATAAGGAGAAAGAATGGCTGGGGTGGCATAGCTGAAAGCGGAGAGGCCTGGGTGGCGATTCCGGGAGCAGATTAATCCTGGGCTGGCTGCTGCAAAGGCTTCGGTGCGGCGTCTACGAGGATGCTGCCGATATCCATCAGTGGGCTGTCCTTCGAGTAGTATAAGTCGATATCGCGATCTTCGAGGAAGGTCGCGATTTTTTTATGGTCCGGGTGTGTTTCGATATTGCCGTTTACGACCAAGAGGCGGCGGCCGGACAGGGGGAGGCCGCCGCCGGTGCCTCCGATGAACCCGTACTCAAATCCCGGCAGGTATATATGCCCCGGATGAATCAGCAGCACGTCCGTGTCATGGACCGCAAGGGTCTTTGCAATACCTGCGTCTGACGTGATGAACGATCGGTCATCCACAGGCAGCAGGCTGCAGCGGGTGTAGCCTTGCTTGACGTGGATCTTTGTCAGGATTGTGCTGTCGGCTGCTGCCTTTGCTTCCGCTGCTGCCAGCAGATCCGGATCCGTGTACTGGAGATTATGGATAAAATATTTCCCTGTGCAAACAGCATTGTACCGGATATTTCCCGGGTAATTTCGTGTCAGTTTTTCCGGATCTCCGTGAAAGATCTGAGCCTTTTCCCAAAGTCCCAGCTGGCACAGCAGGATATCCGCATGGGTAGAAATCTCCGGATAAACGACAGGTACGTCGAGAGATTTCAGCTGAAAGCCGTTGCTTTGCAGAAACCTTTGCAGTGATGGCGAAGCCAGTCGGGAGAGATAGACGGTGGGTGTGTTTTGCAGCATAGTGGGATTCTCCTTATCGTGATTGCTGAGGATATTGTAACACGTTTTGCGGGAAGATGGTGAGACTGTTATGAGTAGAATTGCGATGGCTGTTACCTAAATCTTCGTTTTGCTGAAAAAATGGGACAAATGAAGAATTTTTCTCCGGCTGCGGCCCCGGTCAAATACCTAAATCTTCGAATGGCAAAAAAATCAGTTGATATCGAGAAAATGCAAGAGCGATGTAGAGTTGCCAAGCTGTTTTGATTGCACAGCTTCTCGATATCCGTTAAAAATTATGAGATTGCGAGAAATAGATTTTAGACACAAGATACACTTTCTCGAAATGGTATTGTAAAATCGCAAAACGAAGATTTAGGAAAAATCGCAGAAGAGACTCTTGCAGGATTTTCTCGTTTTAGGCTGTTTTTAAGTGGAATCGAAGATTTTGGTACGGGCTGGATCGGGAAAGATATTCCAATCCGCTTTCTGATATGATAAAATAATTCCATCAGCAAGCAATACAGAAAGGCGGGTAGCAGGAACATGGTACACATCGGAAACAGCTGGGACGACGTCCTGAAGGGCGAATTTGACAAGGATTATTATCTGAAGCTGCGGGAGTTTCTCAAGCAGGAATACGGCAGCCGAACGATTTATCCCAACATGTACGATATTTTCAATGCGTTGAAGTTTACACCGTATGAAGATGTGAAAGCGGTGATCCTGGGGCAGGATCCGTACCATGAACCGGGACAGGCTCACGGGCTTTGCTTTTCGGTGCAGAAGGGTGTGCAGAAACCGCCTTCGCTGGTGAATATTTTTAAGGAGCTGCAGGATGATCTGGGGATCGATCCACCGAGCCACGGCAATCTGGAAAGCTGGGCGAAAAACGGAGTGCTCCTGCTCAATACGGTTTTGACGGTTCGCAGGGGGGCGGCAGGCTCGCACCGAGGCCAGGGCTGGGAGGTCTTCACGGATCAGGTGATCCAGCATCTTAACGCCAGAGAAAAACCAATGGTATTCATTCTCTGGGGCGGCTTTGCAAAGGCTAAGGAAGCTCTCATCACGGGAAAGCAGCACTGCATCATCAAGAGCGTACATCCGAGTCCACTGTCGGCACATCGAGGTTATTTCGGCGGAAAGTATTTTTCGAGAACCAATGCATTTCTGCAGTCTACAGGGCAGGAACCCATCGACTGGAGCATTCCGGAATAGCTCTACCGCACCACCATCAGTACCAGCTCCGCAACGAATACGGCGCTGCAGGCGCCCACTGCAACGATGAGCAGTCCCTTGCCTTTGTAGGCGATGAATACGGCGACAGCCAGCCCTGCGATGGCGGAGATCATGTGGTTGGTCCCATACAAGATCGCCGGGAAAGTCATAGCGGCCAGAACGGTATAAGGAATATAATAGAGAAACGAGTTGAGAAACCGGTTCTCTATTTTTTTATTGACCAGAACGAAAGGCAGGGCACGGATCAGATATGTGACACCGGCCATTACCAGCAGATACGGTAAAAATGTAAGCATGTCCATTATTCGGCCTCCTTTACCGGGAAGAATACAGCCCCGGCCACTGATGCGATCACTGCGCTGATAATAATGGCGAATCCCGCCGATATCCCTGAAAAGACAGGAACGTATCGGATCACGGTACTGATGATGATGGCGAGGATCACGGTGATCAGTACGTGGCGGTTTTCGCGCGCTTTCGGTACAACAACGGCGATGAACATGCCATAGAGGGCGATGCCCAGCGACGTGGTGATGATTTCCGGCATGATGTTTCCCAGGACTGCTCCGAAGAGAGTCCCTGCGGACCAGCCCAGGATCGGAAGACTGATAAGACCGGAAAAGTATTCTTTTGAAATCGATCCGTCGTGACCGATGGCAACGGCAAAGATCTCGTCGGTGATGGCGAATCCCAGCAGCCACTTCCAGACGCCGCGGAATTTCCCGTCCACTTTCTGGGAAAGGGAAATCGCCATCAGGGAATAACGGGAATTGATGACCAGCTGTGTCATAGCCATCTCCACGTAGGTTCCCATGGCGGCAAGTACAGTCACGCCGGCAAACTGTCCGGCTGACGTGAGGTTTGTCACGGAAATCAGGACGGCTTCCAGTGCGCTGCATTCATTTTCGATGGCCATAAGACCGAAGGCGATCGATACGGAGAAATACCCTAGAGCTACCGGGATACCGTCTTTAAGACCTTTGTTAAAATCCATTGCAATATCCTTTCTGATTTGATACGATTGTTCTGCTAGCTGTTTTGCAGGATTTGCGCTTGCACAAGGCCATATAACTATACGGCAATATACAGACAGACATAGAACTATTATACAGCAGAAGAAGGTAAAAGGAAATGATGATTTTCGTGTATTGGGGGATTTTGATCCTCTGTTATTTTATCGCGTCCAGACTGCGGAACATGGCCAGCCGTTTCGGCTTCCTGGATAAAAGCATGATGGCAGCGGTGTATATACTGGTATTTCTCATGGGTCTTCGCATGGGCATCAACCGGCAGGTGACGTCGGCGCTGGCGACCATCGGAGTACAGGCTCTGGCAATCACGCTGGCAACCATTGGAGGCAGCATCCTGATGATCTTTCTGGTGCGTAAGGCGCTGCGGCTCAATCGGTACGGCGGTTCGGAAAAAGATGCACAGGAGCAGGAAAGCAGAGGCAAAGCGGGCACATCGGATCTCAAGAGCACGGTGGGGATCGTGTCTTTAGTCATCGCCGGGATTGCGGTGGGCCGTTTTGGTCTGGTAGATCAGTTTCCGTATCATCTGGAGGAAATCTCGACCATCACAGGCAATGGCTTGACGATATTCTTATGCGTGCTGATCGCTATTATCGGATTCGATCTCGGTCTTTCGGGAACGGTAGCTGCAAATTTAAAGTCGGTCGGTCTCAAAGTGCTGGCATTCCCGCTGGCGATCCTGGCAGGCACCATGCTGGCAGGGGGCGGGGCGGCTATGGCTTTCGGTTTCTCCCTCAAGGAAAGCATCGCCATCTGTGCCGGGTTCGGCTGGTATTCCTACGCTCCGGCCATCATCACGGCGGCGGGGCCTCAGTACGCGGTGGCAGGTGCGGTGGCGTTTCTCCATAATGTGATGCGGGAGACGGCGGGGATCATCTTCATCCCGCTGGTTGCCAGAAAACTGGGGTATCTGGAGGCTATCAGCATCCCGGGCATCGGGACCATGGACGTCTGCATGCCGATCGTGGAGCAGTCCTGCCGGCAGGACACGGTAGTCTACGGTTTCGTATCGGGCTTTCTGCTCTGTATCTTCACGTCCTTCTCCGTGCCGGTCCTCATGGGGTAGTTTCTGCAAAGTTTCCGGCTAAGGTCATAGAAAAGAGGATATGAAAAGCATTTCACTGCTTTCATATCCTCTTTATTGTTAGCTATTAATTTTTGGAGGCTGTTCGTTATGAAAAGTTACCAGAAGGGCTGCAAGTCAGGGTAACTGTCTTGTTTTTTGTTTCTGCTACAGATCCACCATAATACCGTTTGGCAGTTGCTTTAGCGGTTGCTTTATTTCCGCTTTTACTTGCAGACTTGCTTGTGATTTTCCATGCTCCAGATTTTGATTCTGCAGTTACTGAAGAACTTGTACATTTTGAAGAGCCGTTTCCATATGTGAATGTTCCCGTAACCTTCACATACCATAATATTGTTCCATTGGAATTTTTATAATAACTGGTTTTTGTTTTGGTAACGGATTTGCTGCTCAATGTAGTCATGCCGCTATTGGATTCTGTCGTAATAACTGTTTCAAAATAACTTCCATCATCCAAATATTCGATTTCTGATGATTCGATTTGTTCTGCACCATATACAGGGGAGCAGATTGTAAATAACAGTAAGCATGTTAAAATCATTATTAACTTTTTCATTTCGTTCCCTCTCTTATTCAATTACAATCGTTTCGTGTGTAATGATTGCGTTCTTTCCATCTAAATATAAATTGTATAGGAAGAACATCCGACAAATAAACAATCCAATAGCTAAAATCAGAATTACAATAATAGTTATTTTCATTATCCTGCTACGTTTCAGTTGTTTTCGCAGATAGTGGCTGTCAATTTCCTGATAGTAATTCACGATCAGATCTTCAGGACGCCCCAGTTCTTTACACAAGAATTCATATGTGATATTTTCAGATTCCAGTTCGCTAATGGAATCTTTTATGTCGCGAAAAAAACGTTTTTCATATTTTCCATAAACCGGTAATAATGCTTTGATTTCTTTTAGATAACGCTTTTGCTCTTTATTCATCTGCTTCATCCTCCGAAAAATCATTGTTTAACACTTGCTGAATGCTTTGATTTGTTGCATAGTATTCTTTTTTCAAGTCTTCTAAGCGTATTTGACCAGCTTCTTCTAAATGATAATATACTCGAACAAGACGTTTTCCTACCTGTTGTTTATAATCCGAAATATAGCCATTATCAATCATTTTGTAAAGGGCTGGATATAAGGATCCGACTGGAAAGTCAAGTGTATTTTCAGAAGATTTTTTGATCAATTGTGATAATTGATATCCATAGCAGTCTCCTTTACAGCTTAGCACATGCAGCAAAAGCATTTCTACAGAACCTTTTTTAAAATTGATTTGAGTACTCATTATAATTCCTTTCTGTAACACATATTAGTGAAAAGTATATGCAATGTCAATATTTCGAATAACTAAATAGTGGTTGACGTTTATGATGACATACGTTATTATTCATATATGCTTATACTGCACAGTAGTAAATCTATTGTTAAGGAGGCATAGTAAAATGGTTTTGAATAATGGTTGGGGCTATTTGATTACTTACTTTGTAATGTTCCCTGTAGGTTTTCAAGTATCGAAGCTATTAGAACGCTGGTTAACTTATATCAATGAGCAGGCATCTGGATTCGACATTTTCTTTTTTTGGATTCTAGCTTCGGGAGTTTTGGCGGCATTGTTTTTGTGTATTATGCTATTTCTTCACCGACACTTGATAGCAAAATATCCGTCATGCAAATGGCTTTCAATTGTTATTTGTGTTTTTCATCTAAGCTTAGGATTGTTTATAAGTGTAGTTGTTCAATCTAAAATAATGGTTGTGTTATTTGGGTACATGTTTGTAACAAGATATGTAGTCTTATTGGTTGTGTTATTAACTTTTATTTTTATGGACTTTTTGTTTAAGAAAGAAGCCTTCAAAAATGAAAAAAATACTTAGTGTCTTACTTTCATGCGTTCTTATGCTTTCAATGACAACAACAGCCTCTATGGCGTATACGAGCTCGTAAATCAGTACAGTATCTGATGAACAATTATTAAAGGAAATTGTTAATAAGGATACAGATGTTGTGTATAGCGGTGATAAAAAATGTGGAACAAAAAATAAAACGCAGAAATGTGGGAGAGTTACCGCATATATGAAATGCTGGTATACTAATAAATCATTTAATAAGTCTAATGGTGTGAAATTAACGAAAACTGGTGGAAAAATCACACAAAAAGAAAATGCCGGGCTAGTAATTCGTAAATTGAAATCAACATATACAGGGAAAGGAACTTGTTGGAATAGTTCGGGAAAGACTTTAAGTGCGCAACTTATACCAGTAGTAAAGCTCATTCAGCAGGGGCTTATTCATCATTGCAATCCTGGGATACAAGTTCCATTGATAGATATTATTATACGGGAGGATCTGGTTTAAAATAATATTCCTTAATGTAACGAAACTATAAAAATATTTTTTAGTTTTGGGAATTTAGCTTCTGTGCAGTATAAATTCGTTTTTCCATGATGTAATTGCAAAATGATAAAAAAACGCATATATACAATTTCATTAGTTGTTATAGTGTTACTTATTGTAGATTAGTACGAATAATAGATTGTATAATCTCGGTGTTGCGGAGGAATGCATGATGAAAAAAGTAATAATGATTATTTTAGGGATTATTATAGCGGGATGTTTCATAGCATTTTATACTACTACAAAATCCTTTCTAATAAATAATTCAACTGAAAAATCTGATATTGCTGTGACTAATGGAGCTTTTGACATTACTCCGGAAAGTGGTGTTGAAATATTCAATAAGGATTTGAAAAATGCTGGATTGTCCCAGATTCCGAAAGAATACAAAAGCTCCACCCAAAGTGTCCAAGTACAAAATGGTGATGGCGAGGAATTGATCCAAAATGGAGTTACGTATTACGACTTCAAGATTTCAGACTCATTAAGGCTGCGTATGACTGCCTTTTCAAGTTTGGATAATCAAATTACAGGAATTGCGCTTATAGAGACGACTGGAAAGAAATCGTCGGAAGATAGTAAACTTAATCAATATTTCCAAGTGATTGCAGCTAATATTTCCCCGCAATTTAATGCTGATAAATTCCGGATTTCAAGATACCAAAATAAAAGCTTTGAGTTGGATCATATTCTATTTTGGTGTGGACATTTTAACTCGGGAAATAATGAGAAGAAAAACATATATATTGTGACTACAAATAGTGACTTGTTTGACTTTTATTTCTGATTGAATTGGGGAAATAATAGGGTTATCGCACAAAGTGATGGCTCTTGGAAAAAGGAATATTCAAAAAATATTTGGTTATATCTGCACACAAATGGGGCATAGGAGCCTATGAAAATAATCGAGTATTTAAGAGGACGTGATGGAATGAATCGTGAGATAATACTTGCCAGGTGCATTTTAATTATAAGTATAATTATTTTAGTACTGACTGTCCTGTGGGATTTGGAATTTATACAGTCTGAAATCTTACTGTATGTATTAATAGGATTATTGGCATTGTTGATGTTTTTAGTTATGCAATTTCAATTAAATATCCGTAAAAGTAAATTTTTTGTAGATTCTAACAGTAATAATGACTGCGGGAAAAAGATAAGAAAATCTGTACAAGTAATTTTAGTGTTTAGTATAATTGCAGAAGTGTTTTTGCTTCTGCTAATAACACATATTATTAGCGCAGCAAGGATATCATGGTTTGTGGTAATTATAGTAATGATTGCTGCATATTGTTTCTTCCTTTTACAATGGGTGATATCGTTGGCCAATGCTGTAAAAGAAAATAAATGATAGCATTAAACCCAGAAGAGAAAGACGGGATGCATGATAAAAATACAGTTCATGCATCTCGTTTTATTTGTCATACAGAATAAGTTGGCCTACAGCTGGTCGATGGTTGGATGAACATGATACATATTTTTCAAAGCCTCGTATTCCTGCGAAGCTTTTTCTTTTGCAGATTCCTGTTTCTGGCGCTGCTTCTCAGTCAGGGCGGCTGGATCCGGCAGGACGGCCTTGATCATCACGTTGCGGGCGGTGTGCTCCAGCGATGTGAACTCGATCATATTGACCTGGTAGCCGGCGCTTTCCAGTTTGAGCCCCCGCAGTCCGTCGGTCAGAATTTCCGTGAACTTATCCTTTAAGATCCCGTATTTCAGGTAGGAATCGTTGACCGGTTCCTTGATCTGGGAGAATAGCTCATGCTGGCAGCACGGTACCGACAGGATCACCCGGCTGTGCCATTTGACCGCGTTGATCAGGGCATAATCCGTCGCCGTATCGCAGGCGTGGAGGGTGACCACCATATCGGCACCCGTGCTCTCGTAGTCAGCGATGTCCCCTGTGAGGAAGGTCAGGTCGCCGTAGCCCAGCTCCTGCGCTGTCTTGTTGCAGAATTCGATCACGTCTTTTTTCAGATCCAGTCCGACGATGGCCACATCCCGGTTCTTTAAAACCCGCAGATAATAGTACAGCGCGAAGGTCAGATAGCTTTTGCCGCAGCCGAAGTCGATGATCCGCAGCGTACCTTGAGAAGGCAGATCGCGGAAGGAATCGTCGGCGATCTCAAGGAACCGGTTGATCTGCCGGAATTTGGAATAGTGTTTCTGGAACACTTTGCCCTCCGGCGACATGACGCCCAGCTTGATGAGAAAGTCGCAGGGCTTTCCGTCTTCGATGATGTAGTGTTTCTTTCGATTGTGATCCAGCACCGCCGCCTTGCGAAGCTTTTTATAAGCACGGCGTGTGATCCGCGGATTTTCCGGATCGGCGGCCAGGATCTGAATATCCTCCGCCTCCGTCAGGATGTTGATCTGCTTGAAATCCTCACAGATCCACTGGCTGGCGTAGTCTATCATCTCGTGATAGGGGATGTTCTGGTGGGTCACTTTCTTCTCAAAATGAAACTCCGCCTGATACATGTATTCGCCCCGGATGGTCACCGGGCGAAGGGTGATTTTGCTGTATTCCAGGGACTTCTTCCGCTTCCCTGCAAAGATGATCTTGGTCAGGCTTCCGCTGTCTGATGCCTGCAGGATCGTCTGAATGATTTTTCTCATAGCTGCAGTCCTTTCTGCTTTTTTCTACAGTCCATCATGCCATAAAGAACAGCAAATGTAAACGCTAAAATCCCCGGACGGGTCTTTGCAGAAATCAAATGCTGGGTTCCACGAACGGTATGCCGAAGTATTCCGTCAGAGCCAGCACCAGGGTGCGGGCGATCAGCTGGATGTTGTCGATGATCCAGAAGGCGTCCTCGGCGTTGTCATGGTAGGCCAGTTCGATGAGATTGGACGGAGCCTTTACCAGACGCAGCTCTCCCAGCGTGGTGTTTGCCACCGTTCGGACTTTGGCGGGATCCGGATAGATGACCTTCAGGTTTTCTGCAAAGATCTTCGCGGCGCGTGCTCCCTGGGTGCTGGTGGCGTAATAGTAAATGTCGCACCCTTGAAGCTGTCCGGCGAGGGCCGGTGGTGCGGCGTTGGAATGGAGGGCCAGATGGAAATCGTAGTTTCCAGCGTTGGATAGAGCAATAGCCTGCTGCAGGGTGTCATCCGGATCGTTTCGCGTAAAGGAAATGCCGCAGGAAATGAGATACGGCTCCATGGCATCGGCTACCAGATTCATGTAATATTCTTCGCTCCCCAGTCCGTTGATATAGGGATTATACTCCTGCACGGAGGGGCTTAAAAATAGATTTGGCATAAAGATACTCCTTTGTTTTTCTGTTAGTCTATGCGGAAGCCGCTGAAAAAGAGTCTGACCGGACTGCAAATTATTTTGACATGCCATGCATATTGATTTAAAATAAAGTGTTACAGTAATCATAAAAATTGCGAAATCGCAGGATTTCGATCATGTAATAAAATTCAATACAGAAAGTGGGAATGGAGTAATGGCAGAAAAGCAGAAAATAATCAATATCGCGGTGATCGCTCACGTCGATGCCGGCAAGTCCACGCTGGTGGACGCGTTCTTGAACCAGAGCGGTGTCTTCCGGGACAACGAGCAGGTGGTGGATTGCATCATGGACAGTGACGACATCGAGCGGGAGCGTGGAATCACCATCTATTCAAAAAACTGCTCCGTCATGCACGGAGACGTGAAGATCAATATCGTAGACACACCGGGACACGCCGACTTTTCTTCTGAAGTGGAGCGTATCATCAAGACGGTAGACACGGTCATCCTGCTGGTGGATTCCAGCGAAGGACCGATGCCGCAGACGCGATTCGTACTGAAAAAATCTTTGGAGCAGGGGATCAATCCGATTCTTCTCATCAACAAGATCGACAAGAAGGATGCCCGGATCGACGAAGTCGTCGATGAGGTGTACGAGCTCTTTATGGATCTGGAAGCCAACGACGAGCAGCTGGATTTCCCGATCCTCTACGGCATCGCAAGACAGGGCATCGTGGTATATGATCCTGATGACGTTAAGGGCATCTCCGTAGAAGAGGGTGATGCAAAGATCAAGAAGAGTGCAAAGGGTATGCAGGGGCTTGACATCACGCCGCTGTTCGATACTATCATCAAGCACACCCAGCCGTACCCGGACCGCAACGCGGAACCTTTGCAGCTGCAGATCTCGGCTCTGGGATACGATGATTACATCGGAAGACTGGGGATCGGCAGGATCACAAAAGGTGTTATCAAGGCGGGAAGCACTGTGGCGGTAGCCAAGGGAGACGGTCAGATCGAACAGAAGAAGATCAATCAGGTATTCGTATACAGAGGACTGAAGCGGATGGCTGTGGACCAGGCGGAAGCAGGAGACATTGTCGTGATCTCCGGTATTGCGGACATCTCCATCGGAGAGACCATCTGCGACCCGGCAGACCCGCAGCCGCTGGAAATGATCCACATCGAAGAGCCGACTCTGTCCATGTATTTCATGGTCAACAAGTCGCCGTTCGCAGGCAAGTCCGGCAAATTTGTAACGTCCCGCCACATCCGGGAACGGCTCAATAAGGAACTGGAAGTCAACGTGGGACTGAAAGTGGAAGAGACCGACTCCACCGACAGCTTTAAAGTGTCGGGAAGAGGGGAGCTTCACCTTTCTATCCTCATCGAAAATATGCGCCGGGAAGGCTATGAACTGGCCGTTTCCAAGCCGGAGGTCATCATGCGCCGGGGCGATCACAACCAGGTACAGGAACCGATCGAAGAAGTGGTCCTGTCTGTGCCGGATGAATACTCCGGATCGGTCATTTCCAAGCTGAACGTCCGCAAGGGCATGATGCAGGAGATGCACAGCGAAAACGGATTCACCCACCTGGAATACCTGGTGCCGACAAGAGGGCTGCTGGGATACAGAAGTGAGTTTATCAACGATACCAGAGGCGAGGGCACCATGGTGCGGCGCTTTGCTAAATTTGACGACTATGTAGGGGAGATCCCGCAGCGTACCAACGGCGTGGCCATCGCTCAGGAAGAAGGAGTCGCAACGCCATATGCTATCTTCAACATCAGCGAGCGTGTACAGATGTTCATCGAACCGGGCACCAAGGTGTACGAGGGCATGATCATCGGTATGAACGCCAGAAGTGATGATATGGTAGTGAATCCGTGCAAAGCGAAAAAAGCGACCAATATGCGTGCGGCAGGAAGCGATGACAACATCAAACTGGCGCCGGCACGCACCTTTACATTAGAAGAAGCCCTGGAATTCATCGATGATGATGAACTGGTGGAAATCGTGCCGGACGATATCCGTCTGAGAAAGAAGTACCTAAAAGAACTGGAGCGCAGACGGAGCGGCCGGAAGATCAAACAGGAGGACTAAGCTATGGAAGAAAAGATTGCCGAAAGTCAGGAAGCATTGACCAAAGGGTCGTGGAAGGATTTCTTTTCTGTGGATAAAATGATGGACTGGGGAATGAATCTGGCGGCAATCCTTATCATAATCCTGATAGGACTGATTTTGTTGAAAATCATTTTGCGGATCACGGATCGGGGTCTGAAAAAAAGTACGGCAGATCCGATTTTATATACTTTCGTCCGCAATGTGATCAAGGTGGCGGCGGCCATCGTGCTGATTACCATGTGCCTGGGCGTTCTGGGCATTCAGGTCCATACGATCGTGGCTGTTATCGGAGCCGCCGGAGCAGCTATTGCGCTGGCTCTCAAGGACAGTCTGGCTAACATTGCCGGCGGTGTTATGATCATATTGACAAAGCCTTTCAGCAAGGATGATCTGATCGATATAGGAGATGTGTCAGGCAAGGTGCATCATATTGATTTGTTTCTGACGACGTTGAAAACCTATGACAACAAGACCATAACCATCCCCAACGGGATCGTCAATACTTCTGTCCTGGTGAATCACAGTCAGGAGGAGAAGCGACGCGTGGACTGCACATTCGGGATCGGATACGATGATGACATCGAGCATGCCAAGGAGATCATGCGGAAGGTATGTGATGACAATCCGCTGATCCTGACGGATCCGCAGCCGCTCATTGGTGTAGCAAATCATGGAGAAAGCTCTGTGAACATGGATCTTAAGGCGTGGTGCCTGACGGAACATTACTGGGATGTGAAATATTATCTGGAAGAGCATATCAAAGTTGCATTTGACGAGAACGGGATACAGATCCCGTTTCCACAGATGGATGTCCATATCCATCACGAATAAAGGTTGGATCGGATGTTTTGTATACTACACACAAAGAATTTGTCCATGATTTATAAATATGTGTGGAAAACAAAACGGAATAATGATAAAATATTAGAATAATGTGCAATTGGAAAGGAGACTCGGGATATGAACGACAAGAGAAAATTTAAGCGGGTTCTGGTCGCCAACAGAGGGGAGATCGCGATCCGTATATTCAGGGCCTGCAAGGAACTGGGAATCAGAAGCGTTGCTATCTACTCAGAAGAAGATAAAAATACACTGTTCAGAACGAAAGCGGATGAATCTTATCAGATCGGCAAGGGCAAGTCCCCTGTAGATGCTTATCTGGCTATTGATGAGATCATCGAACTGGCAAAGGCAAAAGGCGTGGATGCGATCCATCCAGGTTACGGCTTCCTGTCTGAAAATGTAGAATTTGCAAAGGCATGCGAAGAAGAAGGTCTGGTTTTCATCGGACCGGATTATCACATGATGGACAACCTCGGAGACAAGGTCAAGTCCAAGATCGTGGCAAACAGCGTAGGTGTGCCGACTATCCCGGGCATCACAGAAACCGTACCTTCGGAAGAGGTGGCTTTGCAGTTCGCAGATGAATGCGGATACCCTGTTATGCTGAAGGCGGCAGCCGGAGGCGGCGGAAGAGGTATGCGTATCGTAAGATCGAAGGAAGAAATGGTAGAACAGTACCGCAGTGCCAAGAGTGAAGCGAAGAAGGCATTCGGTATCGACGATATCTTCATTGAAAAATATCTGGAACGTCCGAAGCATATCGAAGTGCAGATCCTGGGAGACAGTTACGGCAACATCGTACATCTGTATGAACGTGATTGTTCCATCCAGAGAAGACACCAGAAAGTGATCGAATTTACTCCGGCGCTCTGCCTGACAGAGGAGCAGAGACAGAACATCTGCAACGACGCTCTGAAGATCGCCAAGGCGGTGAACTACAGAAGTGCAGGTACTGTAGAATTCCTGGTAGACCATGAAGGAAATCATTACTTCATCGAAATGAACCCTCGTATCCAGGTGGAACATACCGTTACAGAAATGACGACAGGCATCGATATCGTACAGTCGCAGATCCTGATCGCCGAAGGATATGAACTGAATTCGCCGGAACTTGACATCCAGAGCCAGGACGATATCCAGCCGCGTGGCTTTGCGATCCAGTGCAGACTGACGACAGAAGACCCTATCAACGGATTTGCTCCGGATACAGGCGTTATCACAAAATACACAAGTGCAGGCGGTTACGGCATTCGTCTGGATGCTGGCAATGCGTTTGTTAACTCGACCATCTCGCCGTACTACGACAGCCTTCTTGTAAAAGTAACGTCCTGGGCGCGCAGTTTCCACGATGCGATCAGCAAGGCAAAGCGTGCGCTGAAGGAAATGAAGATCAACGGGGTGAAGACAAACCGTGCATTCCTGCTCAACGTACTGAATCACCCGACGTTCCAGGCTGGTAATTGTGACACCGGATTTATAGCAGACAATCCGGAACTGATGAATATCATGGTAAGAGAAGACAAGGAAGTAAAACTGCTTACGTTCCTTGGTGAAAAATATGTCAACGGAAACAGAGGGATCAAGCCGCAGTTTGACGTGCCGGTATTCCCGCGGCTCAAACCGGCTGAGATCGCAAAGCTTTCCGGAACGAAACAGATCCTGGATGAAAAGGGCCCTCAGGGCGTTGTGGACTGGGTAAAAGGTCAGAAGAAGCTGCTGATCACCGATACGACTATGCGTGACGCGCAGCAGTCCCTTATGGCAACTCGTGTCAGAACGGTAGATATGGAAAAGATCGCCCCGGCGACAGCTCTTTATGGTAAAGATCTCTTCTCGCTGGAAATGTGGGGTGGAGCAACATTTGATACGTCCTATCGTTTCCTGAAGGAATCTCCATGGGAAAGACTTGAGACGCTGCGCGCCAAGATCCCGAACATCATGTTCCAGATGCTGATCCGCGGTGCGAATGCTGTAGGCTACAAGAACTATCCGGACAACGTGATCCGCAGATTTGTAAAAGAATCAGCTAAATCAGGAATCGACGTGTTCCGTATCTTCGATTCCCTTAACTGGATCCAGGGCATGGAAGTGGCGCTGGATGAAACCCTCAACCAGGGCAAGGTCGCAGAAGCGTGCATCTGTTACACCGGAGATATTCTGGATGAAAGCAGAGAAAAATATAACCTGAACTACTACATCAAGATGGCGAAGGAACTGGAAAAGAGAGGTGCTCATATCCTGGGCATCAAGGACATGTCCGGTCTCATCAAGCCGATGGCAGCCAAGAAGCTGATCGAAGCTCTGAAAAACGAGATCTCTATTCCGATTCATCTCCATACTCACGATACCAGCGGCAACGGTGTAGCCACTCTGATGATGGCAGCCAATGCAGGCGTGGATATCATCGACGCAGCGTTCAACAGCATGTCGGGACTGACAAGTCAGCCTGCTCTCAACTCCATCGTAGCTGCTATGGACAGCACAGAGCGTGAAACAGGTATCGATCCGGATGGCATCCAGGAAATCTCTGATTACTGGGCAGCAGTAAGACCGGTTTACGCTGGATTTGAATCCGACATGATGACAGGATCCGCAGAAATCTACAAGTACGAGATGCCGGGAGGACAGTACTCCAACCTGAAATCTCAGGTAGAAAGCTTCGGACTGGGTCACAAATTCAACGATGTAAAGGATATGTACAAGGCAGTCAACGAGATGCTGGGTGATATCGTTAAGGTAACACCGTCCTCTAAAGCTGTTGGCGATATGGCTATTTTCATGGTGCAGAATGAACTGACACCGGAAAATATCTATGAGAAGGCAAAGGATATCGACTTCCCTGATTCCATCGTTTCCTACTTTGAAGGCATGATGGGTCAGCCAGAAGGCGGCTTCCCGGAAAAACTCCAGAAGCTTGTACTTCACGGCAAGAAGCCGATCACCTGCAGACCGGGCGAATTGCTGCCGGAAGAAGATTTCGACGGTATCAAGAAGCTGCTGGTTGAGAAATATGGACTGGAAGGAACAGAGAAAGAAGCTCTCAGTTATGCGCTTTACCCGAAAGTATTTGAGGATTATCTCAAGAGCCTGGACAAGGAAGGTGACTTCCGCCTGATGGGCAGTGATATCTTCTTCCATGGCTTATCTGAAGGAGAGACATGTGAAGTCAAGATCGCAGAGGGTAAGGAACTGGTTGTCAGACTGTCTGATGTAAGAGATGCAGATGATGAAGGATTCAGAAATCTGGTATTCGAAGTCAACGGCAACAGAAGTGCTGTTAAGATCAAAGACCAGGCTGCTTCTAACATCGGAGCGAATTCGTCCCAGATCGTTTATGCCAATGCGGAAGATCCGAATGAAATCGGAGCAAACATCCCGGGTAATATCATTAAGGTGCTGATTGCCGAAGGCGATGAAGTGGAAGAAAAGCAGCCGATCGCGGTGATCGAAGCCATGAAGATGGAGACCAATATTCTGGCTCCTGCAAAAGGCGTTGTTGACAAGATCTACATCAAGGAAGGTCAGCAGGTCAAGGCAGGCGAGTTGATTGCAAAACTGAAGTAATATAATAAATAAAGGAGCATAGCGATGAACAACGGTGGTATCGTAGGAAAGTTTTTATATTTTTGGATCTTCATGATCGGTGTGTTGCTTTTTGCAAAGTATCTCGGTCATGTCGATGACGGCAGACAGATGGTTTATGTTTGCATTGCTGCAGCCCTGGTGTACATCGTTTTCATGGTGTTCCGGGTGCTGGGTAGAAACAAGCGGGAAGAGAAAGCTGAAAAAAAGCGTGAAGCAAACCGCACACCGGTGCATAAGGGTAAGGCCGGCAAAAAGAAAAAGAAGCGTTAGCCTGAAAATCCTGTAAGAATAGAGAAAAGAACCTCGCATAAACATTCCTGTTTTTTAACAAACTAAGGAAAAAGATGCGAGGTTTTTTTATGAGTGAATATGAAAATCTGCTGAGGCAGATCAAGAGTCAGGTTCCGGTAGATGAAAGCTTTGACCTGCTGGAAAGAAAACTGAAGATCGGAGAGCGGGATGCAACTATGTTTTTCGTGGACGGTCTGGTGGACGGTGATGTTATGCAGCGGGTAGTAGCCAGCCTGCAGGGACTGGATAAAAAAACAGTGGATCGAGCGAAAACTGCCGGAGAATTTATGGCGTATAACCTGGCATTCCTTGATTGTCTGCTGGCTTCCGACATGAAACAGGGAATACAGTTTCTGTACTCCGGATTGATCCCGCTTCTGATCGATGGGTATGATCAGATAATTATCATTGATGGACGGGATTATCCCCTTCGCAGTGTGGCAGAACCTTCCAAGGAAAAAAGTTTGCGAGGAGCGAAAGACGGTTTCGTAGAAGCAATGATGATGAACATCGCACTGCTTCGCAGAAGGATCCGGGATAATGCTCTTATTTTCAAGATATATACTGTAGGAGATGTGACTAAGACAGATGTTGCCCTGGCGTATATGAAGGACCGGGCAGATCAGGATATGGTGAAGAAAATGGATCAGACACTGAAGCAGCTTCGTTTGCGGGGGCTGACGGTCACAGAACAGACTCTGGTGGAGGCTTTGACCGGAAAAAAGCTTAGCTGGTGTAATCCTTTCCCGAAAGTGCGTTATTCTCAGCGCCCGGACATCATTGCGGCTCACGTAGAGGAAGGAAAGCTGGCAGTGATCGTTGACAATTCGCCAACTGTGATCCTTCTGCCTGCAGGGATATTTGATTTTCTGCAGGATATTGATGATTATTATTTCCCCTTGCTTACAGGGAATTATTTTCGATTTTTGCGGATTTTAAACATATTCGTGATCCTGTTTGCAACACCGGTGTATCTGCTTTTTGCAGAAGGGGATATCCCGGTTAATGAGGCATTGCGGTTTTTCATTACCGAAGAAGAATTTGCCATAAGCATTTTCTGGCAGTTTATATTGCTGGAACTGGCAGTGGACGGATTGAAGCTGGCATCCCTGAATACGCCAGATTCCCTGGGCATGTCGCTGTCGGTGATCGGGGCGTTGATACTGGGTGAGTTTTCGGTTTCATCAGGATGGTTCGTGCCGCAGACCATCCTGTGTATGGCTGTAGTCGCTCTGGCAAGCTTCACGCAGCCCAGCATCGAGCTGGGATTCGGGATCAAATTCGTACGTGTGCTCATGTTGATCGGTGCTCATTTGCTGGGCTGGGAGGGCGTTGCCATAGGATTTTTGATTTCAGTGGCGGTGATGGCCTCTACCAGAACGATCGTTGGAACATCCTACTTATATCCACTTGTTCCATGGGACTGGTCTAAGCTGAGGAAACTTCTGTTTCGCACAAAAAAGTGAACCACTGCATAGTATGAGAAAGAAAACAGGGAAAGGCGGAGCAGAAGCAATGGATACAAGAGAGCTTTTTGCACGGCTCATTCAGTGTGAGGCGGGTGGTGAAGGAACAGATGGTATGATGGGCGTCGCAACAGTTGTTATGAACAGAGCAACGATCAATTATGGGGAATTTGCCAGGATCAACGGTGGAGGAGATATCCGCAGTGTGATCGAGCAGCCTGGTCAGTTTACATGTATGAAAACCAGTGTTGGAGGCGTTTACAATCCACAGAATGTTTATAACATGATACCTCTGGAGGAACATTATGCGATTGCTGACTGGGCTATTGCAGGCGGCAGGCTGCCGGGAGTGGATCAGTCATTGTTTTTTCACAATCCGTACAGCACAAGCTGTCCGGTGTATTTTCCAACTCGCGCCGGCGTGATCCATAACCGGGTGGGCGACCATTGTTTCTACATTCCGACTTCTTATTATGCGGCGACGTGAGTCAGAAAGGTGGTTATATGGCAACACAGGAGCAGGGAGCAGAAATGCTTTCCCGAAAAGATATGACGGAAATCTTACCTGGATCAGCGGGATTTGAAATGCAAGGGGGTGCCTCTTATCCTCAGGTGATCCCCAACAGTCCGACGTTTCATGTGCCGGCCAATCCGCTGCTTCCACAGGATTACAACGAGGTACTGGATTACAATGCGGTGCAGTATCTTAACGGGATATTCCGGACGCAGATCGGACGATATGTCAAGGTGTCACAGCTTGTGGGATCCAATACCCTGGAAGAGTTTGAAGGATACTTGATCGGCGTAGGGATCAATTACATCATCCTTCAGGACTACATTACAGGTAATATTCGGATTTTGGATATTTATGGGATCAAGAACATGTATGTGTATTACGCGAACATTCGGAGCCAGCTGTCTGAGGATTAAAAGCGGCGCCGGAGGCTTTGCAGAAAGAAAAACTGCATCGGATCAGGAAGCTTTAAGATGTTCCTGAAGATGCAGTTTTGTGTTTTATAGGATTTAGTAGTGCATTACGACCGGCATGCCGACTTCAGCCTGTCTGTAAAATTCAGGGATCCTCCCGGTAGGCATATTGACGCAGCCGTGGCTTCCGTTGGTTCTCCAGATACTGCCGCCGAAGCTGCTTCTCCAGCTGGCGTCGTGGAAGCCGATTCCTGTCGGAGTAATACCCATCCAGTAGGATACCGGTGACTCATAGTCGTCGCCTTTGAGAATCACGTTTCGCAGTTTGTTCATGATAAAGTATGTCCCTGTCGGCGTAGCGTCGCCACGTGCCTGATTTCCTGTTACGACGCTGCAGGAGAATTTTAAAACACCGTCGCGATAAAAGCGTACTTCCTGTCTGCTAAAGTCTACGTCGGCATAGGTGTTGCCGAGAAGGCGGGAATATGTGCCGTAGCCTTTTTTGGAATAGATCGGTTCGCGCTTCACATCTTTATGAGATTCCAGGTCTTTTGTAAGCTGTTCTGCTTCTTTTTCCTGATCGATCTTCCATCCGTATGTACCGCCCTTTACAGTGATCTTTTTTCCGGCCAGGGTTTCAAAAGTACGTTCAATTCCTACCGTGTTATATTTTTCTGCCAGTTGTTTTACATATTCCTTCACACCTTCAGTGCTTGCTTTACCGGAAAGGCTGCTGTCAAACATAGTGCTCAATTCTTCTGCTGAAACGGTGAAAGAATCCTCTCCCAGTTCATAATCTATTTTTTGTCCAAGATATTTTTTGCAGAATTCCTGATATTTGATAAGATTTTCATCATCAGATGTTACCTTCGGTATATCGTTGTATTTTTTTTCATCATAGATCATCTGAAGATTTCCGGACTGGATCTGTTCCAGCATTGCCTGGAAGAACCGATCCTTATCAATGGCTGTTCCCATTTTTTCAGGAATGATCGGAAAATCCGGATCCGATAAATCAACGTAAGCATCTGTACTGGCTTTCGCGTTTGGATTGTTGAGGAATTCAGAGTTCATCACCTGTTCCTTGAAGGAATCGCCGCAGGTTTTGACCGTCATCGGGATCTTCACGGAAAACGGTGTGCGAAGATAATGGCTCATGGCTGCGGTCAGGAGATGCTTTTCTTTTATGGAGCGTATCTGACCGGCAATGTCATATGTACAGTCAAAATGTGTAAACTCTGCCAATTTGTCGTTAAGACTTCCTACTACGGTCAGAGTTTTCTTGTTCCACTCATCAGAGAGCTGACTGAAAGCTTCATCGTAAGTAAGATTAGAGCAGTCGATTCCATTGATCGAGGTTTTCTGCGGCAGATGATCAGCAGTGTAGTCGGAAGATCTGGTATATGCGAGAATCAGCCCGGCTATCGCGACGATGATGCATGCGATGACTGCGGTGATAATAATAAGGGTTTTTTTCATAATGTCTCCTTCTCTGGATCCTGTCCATAATCTCTTTTATTCTACTTGATTCGTCAGAATTATACAATAGAAAAATTGTTCAAAAAGTTCGTCATATAATTTTATCGCAGAGTATGATAAAATATTAGTAGAATACTAAAAGAGGTTTTATATGGCATTTACACATTTACATGTACATACAGAATACAGTTTGCTGGACGGCGCTGCCCGGATCGGAGATCTGGTGGCGCGTGCAAAGGAACTGGGCATGACGTCGCTGGCTATCACAGACCACGGTGTTATGTTTGGGGTCATCGATTTTTACAGGGAATGTAAAAAACAGGGCATCCGCCCTGTGATCGGCTGCGAGGTCTATACAGCTGCCCGTACCTTGTTCGACAAAGACGCTGAACGGGATAAGAGGATGGGGCACCTGGTATTGCTGGCAAAAAACAATCAGGGATATAAAAATCTGATGAAGATTGTTTCGGAAGGATACCGCCATGGCTTTTACTACAAGCCGCGGATCGATAAGAATGTACTCAGGCAGTATCATGAAGGCCTGATCGCTTTATCGGCATGTCTGGCGGGAGAGATCCCTCATAGATTATTAAACGGCGATTACGAAGGTGCTAAGAAAGAAGCACTGGAAATGCTGGATATCTTCGGCGAGGGTAATTTTTACCTTGAACTGCAGGATCAGGGGCTGGAGGAAGAAGCACGCATTTTGCCGGATATGAAGCGGCTTCATGCAGAAACCGGGATTCCATTTGTCGCGACCAACGACTCTCATTATGTGCGTCAGGAAGATGCGGTGGCACAGGATATCCTGATGTGCATCCAGATGGGAACGACGGTGGATGAAGAGAATCGCATGCGATTTTCCAACGATCAGTTCTATCTCAAATCCGAGGATGAAATGCGTAAGATCTTTGCATCTATTCCGGAGGCGTGCGATAACACGGAAAAAATCGCCCAGCAGTGTGATGTGACCTTCACATTTGGCGAACTGCATCTGCCGGATTTCCAGGCTCCGGAGGGACTGACCAAACCTGAATACCTTCGGAAGCTCTGTGAGAAGGGACTGATAGAGCGTTATCCGGAGGCAGAAGGGGAAGTCCTTGCAGATCTGCAGGAGCGACTGAATTACGAGTTAACCACTATTGAAAATATGGGCTATGTGGAATACTTCCTCATCGTCTGGGACTTTATCAATTACGCTAAGGAAAATCATATCATGGTAGGGCCGGGACGAGGCTCCGCGGCGGGAAGCATCGTAGCATATACATTGCGTATCACCGATATCGATCCGATCAAATATGGGCTGATCTTTGAGCGGTTTCTCAATCCGGAACGTGTCAGCATGCCGGATATCGATATCGATTTCTGCTATGAACGGCGCGGCGAAGTCATTGACTATGTAACGCGAAAATACGGAGAGGATAAGGTTTCTCAGATCATCACATTTGGTACGATGAAGGCCAAACAGGCTGTAAGAGATGTCGGGCGTGTACTCAATGTCAGCTATCCGGAGACCGATGCCATCGCGAAAGCGATTCCCTTTGCATTAAAAATGACCATCGATAAAGCTCTGGAAATGAGTCCGGAACTGAAAGCGAAATACGAAGGCGATGAAACGACCCGAAAGGTCATAGACATGGCAAGAGCCATCGAAGGTATGCCGCGCCATGCGTCAACGCATGCAGCCGGTGTGGTGATATCCAGGGACAGTATCGATGAATACGTGCCTCTGTATCTTGCGGATAAAGGGCTGTCCACTCAGTTCAATATGACGACGATCGAAGAACTGGGACTGTTGAAAATGGACTTTCTGGGACTGAGAAACCTGACGATCATAAGAGATGCACTTGCGATGATCGAAAAGGATCACGGGGTCAAAATCGATTTTTCCAGGATGGAATACGATGATCCGAAGGTATATGAAATTATCGCGAAAGGCAATACGGAAGGGATCTTTCAGCTGGAAAGCGGCGGCATGACTCAGTTTATGAAGAATTTGAAGCCGGACTGCTTCGAAGATATCGTCGCCGGGATCTCCCTGTACCGTCCGGGACCGATGGCGTCTATTCCAACATATATAGAAAACAAGAAGCATCCACATAATATCGCTTATATCCATAAGAGTCTGGAACCGATATTATCTGTTACCTATGGCTGTCTGGTGTACCAGGAGCAGGTCATGCAGATCGTGCGCGATCTGGGCGGTTATTCCTATGGACGTTCCGACCTGGTGCGCCGTGCCATGAGTAAGAAAAAGATGGACGTTATGCTGGAGGAAAAAGAGTACTTTATCCATGGCAAGACCGATGATGACGGCAATGTGGAGATCGAAGGATGTGTGAGAAACGGTGTGCCGGAAGATGCCGCAGAGGAGATCTTCAACCAGATGGTAAGCTTCGCGGAATACGCATTCAACAAGTCCCATGCGGCGGCATATGCGGTGCTGGCTTATGAGACCGGCTATCTGAAGGTCCATTATCCGGCAGAATTCATGGCAGCTCTGATGACCAGTGTGACAGGGGATGCCAATTCGATATCAAAATACATGAGAAACTGCCAGGAGATGGGAATCCAGGTACTGCCTCCTGATGTGAATGAAAGCGATAAGAAATTTTCTGTTACAGATGGAAAGATACGGTTTGGGCTTTCCGGTGTGAAAAACGTGGGAGACGGTGTCATCGATGCTATCATCGAGGCTCGTGAAACGAAAGGGATCCCAAGCGATATTTTCCGCTTTATTGAGAATCTTGACGTTCATAAGATCAATAAAAAGGCAATCGAAAGCCTGATAAAAGCTGGTGCACTGGATTGTTTCGATCCTAATAGAGCGGCTCATATAGGCATCTATGAAAGCCTGATCGAGTCGGCTCAGTCAAGTGCGAAGAAGAACATCGAAGGACAGCTTTCCCTGTTTCAGCTGGCGGCGGATACCATGGAGGAGAGCAATGTAGTCAACCGGCTGCCTGCAGTTAAGAATTTTGAAAAGTCAGTTCTTCTGGCTCAGGAAAAGGAAATGCTGGGTGTGTATCTGACGGATCATCCGCTGCGGGAGTTTGAGGAGCAGATCACAAAGATGACGACTGTTACAGCGCAGGATCTGGCAGATGTGATGGACAGTGAAGAAAACGGGAGCCAGCATAGTTTTGTGCGTGACGGGATGCAGGCAGTCATGGCAGGAATCATCACCGGCAAAAAAACATTGATCACAAAGAACAACAAGATGATGGCGTTTTTGAATATAGAAGATTTGTATGGCGCGGTGGAGATCGTAGTGTTTCCCAATATTTACGATCGGTACAGCAGCATTTTACAGGAGGACGCCATTATATCTGTCACCGGCAGCATCAATTTCAAAGAGGGCGAGATGCCGAAGCTGCTGGCGGAGAACATCGTGGATCTGAGAGAGCTTAAGGATGCCATACCGGAGGATGCTGCAAAGGATATGCCGGAGAAGTTTGGCAGCAGCCGGTTTTCTGCAAAGGCTGCACGGCAGCCTCAGGGACTGATCAAGATCAAGCTTCCGCAAGGTATGGATAAGGATGAGATATTGGAGCAGATCCGGCAGGTGATGAGAAGTCATCCCGGTGAATGTCAGACAATCATATATCTGCCGGAAGGTGGATCATTCCGGACGGATGAAAGTCTGTGGGTGGTTCCGGATCACGATTTTCAGCAGAAGATCACAGATCTTGTCGGCGCAGAAAATTATAAAGGATAACAACCGGTAAAAAGGAGGTAGTTTGCTTATGAAGAGGATCGGAATATTGACCAGTGGCGGAGATGCATCGGGCATGAACGCAGCGGTTCGGGCGACTGTGCGAAAGGGGCTCTCTATGGGAATGGAGGTTTATGCGATCGATCGCGGATTCGAAGGGCTTCTGGATGGAAATATTGAAAAAATGCAGTGGCATTCGGTTGGGGACATACTGCAGAGGGGCGGTACGATCCTGCGAACAGCAAGAAGCGAACGGTTTCGGACAGAAGAGGGACAGGAACGTGCTGTTTCTGTTCTGGATACATTCGGAATAGAGGGTGTTGTGGTGATAGGAGGAGATGGCTCTTTTCGAGGCGGAATGGAGCTTTCCAGAAGAGGCGTTCACGTGATGGGTATTCCGGGAACGATAGACAATGACCTGGCTTATACGGATTACACGATCGGATTTGATACAGCGGTAAATACGGTCCTGGCCATGATTTCCAACATACGTGATACATCATCGGCTCACGAAAGAACCAGTATCATAGAAGTTATGGGACGTCATTGCGGAGACATCGCTCTTCACGCGGGGCTTGCCGGTGGAGCGGACGATATTCTGATCCCGGAAATCGAACTGGATATCAATCGTGCCTGCAGACGGATCCTGCGTGGACAGCAGTCGGGCAAGCGTCACAGCATTATCATCAAGGCAGAGGGCGTGCCGGTCAGCACGGCTGAGCTGCGGGATATCATAGAAGAACGGACGGGACAGGAGACCCGTGCAGTGGTGCCGGGTCATATCCAGCGAGGAGGGACACCGAGCCGACAGGACAGGGTCCTGGCCAGCCTGATGGGTGCGAAGGCGGCAGAACTGCTTTACGATGATGAAGAAAGCAAGGCCATCGGCATCACCGGGGGAGAGATTCGTGCATGCGGACTGGAAGAAGCTTTGCAGATGAAGCGTGAGTTCAACCCGATGCTGTATGATCTGGCGGAAACGCTGGCATAACGGGTAACAGAAGAACGGAATAAGAGAGGGGATTCCAGACACAGAAACGCGGAAAAGTGCCTACTTGGAATCCTCCGGATTTTTGATGGATTCGATGCCGATATCGCTTTTGAGGATGCGGCCGAAGGTGTGTACAAAAAGCCAGGAGGCGGTTTGATGTGCTGTTTTATATTATTGATGGTTATATAAATTCTGTAGAAAGAAGGATTGGATTTGGAAGTAGGCTAAAAGAGTGCTGCAGAATGAATTTAAATTGAATAAAGATTATTTTTTAGAAATTTGCTTCCGATAATATTTTATTATCAGAAGTTTATAAATATGAAGAGGTGAAGAAATGACTTCTAATTTTGCATTTTTGCAGAATGAGTTTCCGGTATTAAGTAATTTCGGAGAATTGGCGGAAAAGTATTATAATACTGATTCAAATTCTTGTTTAATGAAACTTGGAATGATTGGGGAGACTATTGTAAATTTAATGTTTACATATGATAGGATTCATTCTCCAGAGGGAAGTACTGCAGCAGATCGAATAAGAATATTGCAGAATGAGGGCCTACTAACAAGAGATTTAGTAGATATTTTGCATGAACTGAGAAAAAAGAGAAATAAGGCAGTGCATGAAAACTATTCTTCTGTAGCAGATAGTAAAGCTTTGCTTGTAATGGCATATAGTTTGTGTGAGTGGTTTATGCAGACTTACGGAGATTGGAATTATAAAAGTAAACCGTATGTTTTACCTGAAGTTGTAGAAGAGAAAACAGTTGTTAATAAAGAACTTGAAAAGGAAAATGAAGATAAGCTAATTGTTGAAGCAGAAAAGGTTGCGTTAGATACAAATCCCATTGCAAAAGTGGCAAGACAAAAACAAGCTAAGAAAATTGCAAATCAGCGTCAGAAATCTGAGGCAGAAACCCGTTATATGGTTGATGAGCAGCTTCGGCAGGTTGGATGGGAAGCCGATACAGAAAATTTAAGATATTCAAAAGGCACACGCCCAGAAAAAGGTCGTAATATTGCGATTGCAGAATGGCCAACTGATTCTAATGTAGGAAAAAAGGGCTATGCTGATTATGTGCTTTTTGTAGGCTTGAAGATGGTTGCTGTTATTGAGGCAAAAGCAGAGCATAAAGATATTCCATCTGTAATAGACTTTCAAGGTAAGGATTATCCTAGAAATATTCGTGAAGAAGATAAAATTTACTTAATCAAACAATGGGGAGATTACAAAGTACCATTTACTTTCGCAACTAATGGAAGACCTTATTTGGACCAGTATAAGACTAAGTCGGGCATTTGGTGTCTGGATTTAAGGAATAATGAGAATATCCCCTATGCATCACGTGGATGGATGAGTCCAGACGGAATAATTGAGCATTTAGAAAAGGACATTGCAGAGAGTAATAAAGCATTAGCAGAAATGCCTTATGATTTATTACAGGACAAGGATGGATTGAACTTAAGAGATTATCAGCTAGACGCAATTAAAGCTACCGAAAAGGCGATTGTTGATGGCAAGAAAGAAATATTGCTTGCTATGGCAACTGGAACGGGGAAGACGAGAACTGTTTTAGGAATGATATATCGTTTTTTAAAAACGAATCGTTTTAAGCGCATTCTTTTTTTAGTCGATAGAACTTCTTTAGGAGAACAGGCGCAAGATGTTTTCAAAGAGGTTAAATTGGAAGAACTGATGACTTTAGATGAGATATATAACATAAAGGAATTAGATGAAAAAACAATAGATCGAGAAACTCGTATCCATGTCTCAACAGTACAGGGAATGGTAAGACGTGTGCTTTATAATGATGGGGAAATCATGCCGGCGGTGAGCGATTATGATCTTCTCATCATAGATGAAGCTCATAGAGGATATATTCTAGATAAGGAAATGGGAGAATTGGAGATTCTATATAGAGATCAGAGAGACTATCAGAGTAAGTATCGTAGTGTTATTGAATATTTTGATGCTACAAAGATTGCACTTACAGCAACGCCTGCATTACAAACAACTGAAATTTTTGGACAGCCTGTATTCAAATATACTTATAGGCAGGCAGTAATAGAGGGATATTTGGTTGATCATGATGCGCCTCATCATTTGGAAACAAAACTAGGCTCAGAAGGTATTCACTATAAAAAAGGTGAAAGGGTTCAGATCTATGACCCTGTAACAGGAGATATTGTAAACAGTGAGGAACTTAACGATGAGCTTGATTTTGATATTGACCAGTTTAATAGACAAGTTATAACAAGACCATTTAATGAAACTGTTCTGACAGAAATAGCTCGAGATATTGACCCTGAAAATCCTGAAGAGCAAGGAAAAACTTTGATTTATGCCGTAAATGACAATCACGCAGACATGATTGTAGATATTTTAAGAAATATCTATCATGATACTGGTGTAGATAATGATGCTATTTTAAAAATAACAGGAAGTATAGGTGGAGGAAATCCAAAGAAAGTTCAAAATGCCATCAAGAGATTTAAAAATGAACGTTATCCAAGTATTGCTGTAACAGTTGATTTGCTTACAACTGGTATTGATGTCCCGGAAATTACAACGTTGGTATTTATGCGCCGTGTAAAGTCTCGTATTTTATTTGAACAAATGCTAGGCAGAGCCACTCGATTGTGTCCGGCGATTAAGAAAACTCATTTTGAAATTTATGATCCTGTTGGGGTTTATGATGCATTGCAAAATGTTAATACAATGAAGCCGGTGGTAACAAATCCTAGTACTTCTTTTACTCAATTACTGGATGGGATTAAACAAGAAGATGACGAGATCTTGATACAGCAATGTGTAAACGAAATTGTAGGGAAGTTACAACGAAAGCAGAAAAATATTGATAAGAAAACATTGGAGCATTTTATTAGCATGACAAATGGCATGGCAGTAGATGAATTTATTTTCGAAATACAGCAATGTAAACCCGAGGAAGCAAAGAAGCGTTTGTTGGGATATTATGATATGTTTAAGATCCTTCAGGAAACGAAGAACATTGGGGGAAAACCAGTTATTATTTCTGAGAAAGAGGATGAGATAATAGATCATTCAAGAGGATATGGCAGTGGAGTAAAGCCGGAAGATTATTTGGACGCATTTGCTAAATATATCAAAACAAACATGAATGATATTATTGCATTAAAAGTTGTATGCACAAAACCGAAAGATTTAACCCGAGATAGTTTGAAAAATTTAATGCTGCTATTAGATCGTGAGGGATTTACAACACAACAGTTAAATACAGCTATTTCTGAATTGACTAACGAAGAAATGGCTGCAGATATCATCAGCTTAATCAGGAAATATGCAATAGGTTCACCATTGATAAGTCATGAAATAAGGATAAGAAATGCAGTAGAAAAGTTGAAAAAAGTACATGACTTTTCAAAGCAGGAACTTAGCTGGATTAAGAGAATGGAAAAATATCTTATGGAAGAATCTGTTTTGAACATGCAAGTATTTGATGAAGATAGTAGATTTAAAGCACAAGGTGGGTTTAATAAGATAAATAAAGTATTTCAAAATAATTTAGAAAGTATTGTTTTAGAACTGAATGAATATTTGTATGAGGATGGAGGTCGAACTGCATGAAAACGCAGGAAATCGTTGCAAAACTTTGGAATTTATGTAATGTGCTAAGAGATGATGGTATCACATATCATCAGTATGTAACAGAATTAACATATATTCTATTTTTGAAAATGGCAAAAGAAACAGGAGCTGAATCACAGATACCAGAAGAATATAGATGGAATTCCTTGACTTCAAGCAGTGGAATTGAACTTAAAAAGCATTATAAAAAATTGCTTAATCATTTGGGAGAAAATTGTGCTGGCAGGATTCGCGAAATTTATCAGGGCTCTGCAACGAATATTGATGAACCTAAAAACCTTGAAAAAATAATAAAAACAATAGATGGATTAGACTGGTACTCAGCAAAAGAAGAAGGCCTTGGGAATTTGTACGAGGGACTTTTGGAGAAAAATGCAAACGAAAAGAAATCAGGAGCAGGACAATATTTTACACCGAGAGTTTTAATTGATATTATGACTAAATTGGTAAAACCACAGCCTGGTGAAAAGTGTAATGATCCGGCATGTGGTACCTTTGGATTCATGATCGCTGCAAGCCAGTATGTAAAAGATCAAACTGATGATTTTTTTGATTTGGATGCAGATACCGCAAAATTTGAACGGGAAGAAGCGTTTACGGGCTGTGAGTTAGTGCATGATACACATCGATTAGCTTTAATGAATGCCATGCTTCATGATATCGAAGGCGACATAGTGTTAGGAGATACATTGTCTAATACCGGAAAGGGACTCAGTGGATACGATGTGGTTTTAACTAATCCGCCTTTTGGAACAAAAAAAGGTGGAGAGCGCGCTACCCGGGATGACTTTACATATCCGACGAGTAATAAGCAACTTAACTTCCTGCAACATATTTACAGAAGTCTGAAGAAGACCGGAAATGCCCGAGCGGCTGTAGTTTTGCCAGATAATGTTTTATTTGCAGATGGTGATGGTGAACGTATTCGTAAAGACCTTATGGAGAAGTGCAATTTACATACAATTCTTAGATTGCCCACAGGAATTTTTTATGCACAGGGAGTAAAGACGAATGTGCTGTTCTTTACAAGAGGACAGACTGATACAGGGAATACAAAGGAAATATGGATTTATGACCTCCGTTCAGAAATGCCATCGTTTGGAAAAACAAATCCATTAAAGCACAGTCACTTTGATGAATTTGTAGAATGTTACAAAGATGCTGATTTGTCTGCACGCACTGAAACGTATAGTGAAGAGAATCCGAATGGAAGATGGAGAAGATTTTCTTATGAAGAAGATATTCTTGCTCGTGATAAGACCAGCTTAGATATTACATGGATTAAAGCAGAAGATGATAGTGATAATTATACTCTTTCTGAGTTGCTAGGACAGATAAAGGAAAAATCAGAAAACATTGCAAAAGCCGTTGCTGAACTTGAAGCGTTAATTGGCGAGGTGGATGAATAATGGATACAAAAGCATTGCGACAGAAAATATTTGACTTAGCCATTCGGGGGAAATTAGTTCCGCAGGATCCCAATGATGAACCTGCCTCTGTTTTATTGGAAAGAATTCGTGAACAAAAACTTCAAATGGTTAAGGAGGGCAAACTTAAGAAAAAGGATATAAAGAATGATTCTGTTATCTTCAAAGGTGAGGATAATTTGCATTATGAGAAGTTCCAAGATGGAAATGTGAAATGTATTGAAGATGAGATACCGTTTGAAGTGCCCGAGGGGTGGAGTTGGGCGAGATTAGGATCTATTACTGATGTTATTCAGTATGGCTTGAGTAATTCTGCTGAATCAACCGGCGATTATCGATTACTCAGAATTACAGATATTCAAGACGGTTGTGTTAATTGGGAGTCTGTTCCTTTTACAAATACTGATGAACCAGAGAAATATTTACTTCACGAAAATGATATAGTATTTGCTCGTACAGGTGCTACTGTTGGCAAATCATTTTTAATTACTGATTTGCCGTATATTTCTGTATATGCTTCGTATCTCATTAGAATTAGGCTTATCAATGGTATTTCAGCAAATTATATTTATCAATTTTTTAATAGTTACTGTTATTGGGAACAAATTACTGGAAAGGCAGTAGGGGTAGGACAACCAAACTGCAATGGAACTTCTTTAAAAGAACTGTTTATTCCGTTACCGCCACAAGCAGAACAAAACCGAATTGTTCCAGTTGCCAATAATCTTTTGAAGATTGTAGATGTTATTTCTTCAGAACAAGAAAAATTATCTGAACTAATACAGACCACAAAATCCAAAATTCTCGATCTATCTATCCGTGGCAAGCTTGTGCCACAAAATTCGGATGATGAGCCTGCTTCTGTTCTTCTGGAACGCATCCGAGCAGAGAAAGAAGAATTCATCAAACAGGGCAAGGTCAAGCGTGATAAGAAAGAATCTATCATCTTCAAAGGTGATGATAACTCTTATTATGAGAAGGTGGGCAAAGAAGTCAGAAATATTGATGATGAAATACCATTTGATTTACCGCGAGGATGGATATGGAGTCGTGGTTATTCCTGTTTTGATGGAATGGAAAGTACAAAGCCACAAGGAGATTTCTTTGATTATATAGATATTGACGCAATAGATAATAAAAACCATTGCATTAAAGAGCCAAAACATTTACCTGTAACAAAAGCTCCAAGTCGTGCGAGCAGAACAGTAAAAAACGGAAGCGTGCTTTTTTCATTGGTAAGACCATATCTTGAAAACATAGCCCTTATAGAAGAAAAACATAGCGATTGTATTGCTTCAACTGGCTTTTATGTTTGTAATTCCAATGGGATGTTCGAGCCGGACTTTATGTTCTTTCTGATGATTTCTGAATATATTGTTAATGGTCTTAATCAATTCATGAGGGGAGATAATTCTCCATCTATAAGCAAAGATAACATTGAATATTGGTTGTATCCAGTTCCTCCAATCAATGAACAACAGGCAATATCTCTCAAGGTAAAAGCTGTTTTATCTATGATAGAGAATATCGAAGAGAGTCTCAGTTGAGACTCTCTTCGATACAATTTAATCTTTCAAATAATTCAGTTGTTTTATCTACTATTCTTAACTGCTCTGTTAATGGTGGAAGTGGAACAACAGCCCGTTTAAGCATATCTTGAGTAAGCTGATTGATTGCTGTAGAATTACTGTCATCAAATACACTTCTAAAGAAATTGGAACGTAAAAAATGTATAATATAATTAAAATATGGTGTCCTGTATACTGCCATAAAAGCTCCAAATGATACTTTTTCATCAAATTCAGGAATTAAAGCACATTTTCCTACAAGAGAACGACTGCCATTTCTGGCACATATTAAAATATCATCTTTTTGAACAAATTGATTCTCTCTGATTGAAGCCTTTACACGCACTAAATCGGTAAGATTGATTTCATCATTTACAATATTACAAGAACGCAAAACTATGATGCCTTGAGTATCAATATCGGCAGGACGATATGTAAGACCAATATTGGTTGTGCCAATCATTGATAAATTGCACCATTTCCAACCATCAGGAAGTTCGAAAGGAAGTTGCTCATCAATGCAATTTTCCTTCCCGTCAGGTAGCTTCTCATAATAAGAGGAGTGTAAACATTTTCGATATAATATAAAAGCGGGTTTCTCGCAAAAATATTTTATCGGAGGTGTCTTTTTATGAAGACAAAATTAACATTTGAGGAATACTTGAGAAAGGACAATTTATCAGATAATACGATTACTTCGTATCTGTGGACAGTGAATTATTTTACTGAGCATTACGACGCTGTCAGCAAAGAAAATTTGCTTGCATACAAAGGCTACTTGATGGAATTCTTTAAGCCTAAAACGGTAAATCTGCGTATACAGGCGATAAACAAGCACTTGGAATATTTAGGCGAACAGCAATTACAGCTAAAGGCTGTTAAGGTGCAACAGAAGAATTTTTTGGAGAATGTTATCAGCAATGCAGATTATAATTTTTTGAAAAAACAGCTCAAAAAAGACGGTAATATGGAATGGTATTTTGTAGTCTGGTATTTGGCGGCTACCGGAGCAAGAGTAAGCGAACTTATTCAAATCAAGATTGAGCATATTGAAATCGGTTATTTCGACCTATACACCAAAGGCGGAAAGCTTCGGCGCTTATACATACCGAAAAATTTAAAGAAAGAAACTCTTGAATGGCTGGAGGAAATAAATCGTTCCTCCGGCTATTTGTTTCTTAACAGATATGGCGACAGAATTACAACAAGGGGAATTTCACAGCAGCTCAAGAACTATGCAGAGAAATATGGACTTGATAAAAAGGTGGTTTATCCTCATTCATTCCGACATAGATATGCAAAAAACTTTCTTGAGAAGTACAATGATATTGCATTGCTTGCTGATCTTATGGGACATGAAAGCATTGAAACAACCCGCATTTATCTCCGCCGTACCGCCAGCGAGCAACAGGAGCTTGTAGATAAAATCGTAACTTGGTAAAAATATCAGCCGTCCTCGGATGAGGGCGGCTGGTTGCTAAAGTAATGAATTTAAAATTAAATCAAATTGTTTGTATGCAATATGTATATGCTCAACAATTCTTATTTGTTCTGCTAATGGTGGCAATGGGAAAATTGCCTTTTTACCATCTGCCGTTCCTAATCGTGGCATTTTTACACCATATGAACAACGGTCAGTATATGCAAGGAATGTTTTTGACATAAAATAATAACGTGCATACTCAGGAAGTACACATTTTGCAAATTCTAACGGAAGAATTTCGGATGTACAGTATCCATCGTCATCTGATAAAACAACTTTATTCAGGTATGGACGCAGCTTGCTATATAATACTTGCCCGGAATGAAATTGATGCTTTGTACTGACTGAATTTCTTTGAGCTTTTGTGATTTTTTTAAGAACTTTACCTGTATCTTTTTCTATATCTTCAAGGTCGAGAATCCAAGCATCATCTGCTATATTAGTAGTATCAACATTTATGCAGTCACCATAATTACATACTTCACCAAGACAACATAGTTCCCATGTTTCAGGGAGATTATCAAATTGCCAATCATCCAAAGATTCTTCAAGTTTTCCAGTCCTCAGATAATAAGAGTTATCATCACCTTTGAAGATTATAGATCTCTTCTTATCACGCTTGATTTTGCCTTGTTTAATCAGGTCTAATTTTTCAGCTTGTATGCGTTCAAGAAGAGCAGAAGCAGGCTCTTCATTTGGATCTTGTGGAACAAGCTTACCTCTGATGGCAAGGTCAAGTATTTTGAATTTTGTTTTATCTATCAATTTAAAAACTGCACTACTATCGATATCAACAGAATCCACTAATGTTAGCAGAAGCTGTGTTTTTTCTATTATTCGCTGTTGCTCTTGAATTGGTGGAATTGGAACAAGGTAATTTTTTAAAATAGCTAAAGAAGGAATGTTTTTAAGTGCAATACCATGTCCCTGTTCTTGCGCAATGTTTTTAAGTTGAAAATCAAAATACATTAAATAAAAATCTAATAGAGATAAGTCGAACAAGGATATCTTCATTAAAGCTTGATTGATAATGCCTTTTCGCATTCCTAATGGTAACACATAAGTTTCACCAATAGTGCCTGCACAACTTACAATTATGTCGTTGGGGAAAACTTCAAAATTTTTAAGAGTTTCATATTTCTCTACAGAAATGAAGTATGTGCCCAATGTTTCGTCTTTATTAATTGCATTTTTCTGTTCATAGACTTTTATAGCATTTGTAGAGTCTGGTATAAACATCGATTTTGTAATACTGCTACCAAATGGCCCTTTTTTGTATTGAGCCAAGTATCCAAGACGTGCCCACGCCCACCCTTCTGGCACCTCAAATGGAATCTCATCTTCAATACATTTCATCGTTCCGTCCTGAAACTTCTCATAATGCAAATTATAATTACATGAAATAAATACAAGTTTCAATGTGATTCTAATATCAATACGATAAAAATTCATACTGTATGGTTATGTAGTAATTTAGATATGTATAAAAAATGGGATAATGGCTATATTTAAATATAAATATATGATATACTTAAATCGCTGAGAGGTGTGATACTATGGATATTAAAAAAGTTTCTTTTGATAATTTTAAATCTTTATATAATACGGAATTCGAGCCAGGAAAGGTTAATGTTTTTATTGGGGCTAATGGAGCAGGAAAGTCTACAATATTAGAAGCTATTGGCCTTTTAAGTGCGGCTATGACAGATAGGGTAAATGATATTAGTTTACAGAGGAAGGGTGTTAGATTAAGTGCCCCTGCGATGTATAAGTCGAGATTTAAAAGTATTGATAGAACTAAGCCAACTGTTTCATTATCCATAGAATGGGAAGAGGAATCTTCACAAATTTTTAAATATGATGTCCATTTGACTACACCAAAGGATAAAGAATCCGATTATTGGAAATATCATTCAGAAGCTTTTTTTGTTAACGGAGAAAAAAAATGGGGAAGAAGTAATGCTTCACAAAATCAAAATAATAATTATATAGGCTTCTTTTTGCTAGATAACAATTCTGAGTTGGAACAGGGAAGATGTATTATAAAAAACTTTGAAAATTATGGAATCTTTCAGCCAAATACGTTGACTTTGAGGGGAACCTTAGCGGATCCGAATCAAATGACCCCGATTGGATTAAATGGGGGAAGACTGGCAGAAGCGTTGACGGATATTATTTATGAAAAGGATGATGATATGTATATTGGTTCATTATATATGGATGATGTTCTCGAACTTATTGATTGGGCTTCTGATATATCAATTAATGCACCGACCAAAACAAGAGTTAATTCCAGTGTTCCAATGACTCGTCAAGTTATAGAGTTTGAAGATGTTTTTTTAAAAGAAACTGCAAAGTTTACAGGATATGATGCAAGTGAGGGCGCTCTGTATGTTTTATTTATGCTGTGTTTAGCGATGCATCCTAAGGCTCCATCAATGTTTGCCGTAGATAGCTTTGACCATGCATTGAATCCACGGTTAGCAAAAAAATTAATTCAGATATTTTGCAGTCAAATTATAGAAAATGATAAGCAAGTATTTTTGACAACACATAACCCCTTAGTTCTGGATGGATTAGATATATCAAATGATAACATTAGATTATTCACTGTTGATAGGGATAAGAATGGTTATGCTCAAATAAAAAGAATCAAAGTATCTCAGGAATTAATTGATGAAGGGCAATCACTATCAAGGCTTTGGATTAATGGAAGGCTTGGAGGTGTACCTGATTTAGCATGATGAATATTGGAATTGTTTGTGAAGGACCAACTGATTATATTATTTTAAAAGCAGTTGTAGATAGAATTACGCAGGATAATAATTATTATGTGCAATTGCAGCCAGAACCAGACCTCGTGGGGGAATATGGGAATGGATGGAAAGGTATTTGGAAGTGGTGTAGTGACAATGGAGAGAAAAAAGCAAGGCTTATGAAAGAGATAGAGCCATCTTTAGATATATTAATTATTCAAATGGATGGCGATGTTTCAAGAAAAGAAAAAATTTCTCATTGTTGGTGTGAATCTACTATATGTCAACATAAATATAAATACAATCCATTAAAATGCGATGAGCAAAAAGAATTGAGAGATGCATGTCCAATTAATATGCCATGTGCAGATCATGAGCCGTCAGTGAATTCTTATATGGAACATTTGAGTCATTTGATTTCTGAATGGTTACCAGATTTGAATGATACGTGTATTGTTATTCCATGCGATAGTACTGAAGCTTGGGTTGTTGCGGCTTATGATGAAATTGAGGATGTCGAAAGTATAGAGGACCCTTGGAACAGTGTTATTGCAAAAAAGAAGAATTATCATGAAATAAGAATTACTGGCAAGAAAAAAAGGACGACTACTTTCAAAGCATTTAAAGAAATTGTATGTGAAAATTGGGACAGGGTTATTGAATTATGTGCTAGTGCCAAACAATTTGAAGATGATATTATTTCTTTGGCAAAAAATATTAGAGTGTGAGTTTATTATTAAGATAGAATAAAGTGTGGCTGGGGAAACAATTCCTCAGCTTTTTCATCATCCTGGATGCGGACAGCGAATTTGATGCGATTCGGCTGTGTTCGGAAGTGCTTTATACCGTAAGACGTGGTAAAATAATAGCAGAGGTAGAACCTGCGAAGCGAACCTTCCACGGTGATGGAGAGGAACGGCAGGTGGATTTTAAAATATAATGTTTATGTGAGGAGGTTTAGGAATGGACAGAAGAGATGATAACAGGAGTAAAAAAGTGATTTTTGTATCCAGTTGTTTGCTGAATACAAACAACAAAGTAAAAGGACTGGCAAGATATCCGGGAATGTGTAAAGAAGTTTTCGACACACTGTATGAAAACGATCTGGGGATCCAGCAGATGGACTGTCCGGAAACGCTGTATATCGGGATCCAGAGATGGTGGCACACGAAGAATCTGTATGACAACGTGGGATTCCGCAGACAATGCAGGGAGATTGCAGAGCGTCAGGCGGACTACATGGAAGAATACAGAAGAGAAGGCTATAAAGTAGTTGGCGTGCTGGGATGCGACGGTTCCCCGACGTGTGGTGTTACCATTACGGCGTGGGATGAAAACTGGGGAGGAAGTCCTGTAGACCTCTCCTTTAACGATGCTATCATCGAAGGCGAAGGCGTGTACATAGAAGAATTGAAAAAAGCCATCGAAGAACGCGGTCTGGACGTACCTCCGTTCTATGGACTGGCACTTGATGATGAATCTGCCGATATGGAGCAGATCATAAGCGATTTTCGTGCATTCGTCAAGTCCATTGCTTAGAAAGACGTACTCTCGTCTTCTGAGAAGGAACGGCCTGGTTATTTGGAATCTTCAGGGCTTTTAATGGATTCCAATCCGATATCATTTTTGATGATGCGACCGAATGTGATGGCAGTCCTGCCGAATTTTTTCCGTATATCATCCATGGTACGTTCCATTTTTTCGCCCGTTTCGTTCTGGATGTTTTCGCTGGAAAAAAGGGAAAGCTGCTGAGCCTGATCTTCCGGGCACAGATTGATGGCTGTAACAGTAAGCATTCGGATGGGGTGACGCAGGTTCCAGGACTTTTCGATGATAGAGACAGCGGTATCTGCGATGTTCTCTGCCAGATTGGTAGGGTTATCTAGCTGCTGCTGCCTGGAAATGACTTTTAAAGAAGGATCTTTGATGTCCACTTTGACACCGAAGGCCTTCTTTTTCTTTTGGCGCAGGCGGACTGCCACCGTGTCAGAAAGAGCAATGACAGCCGTACGGATATCCTGGATCCCCTTCAGATTGCGACGGAAAGTAGAGCCGTTTCCGATGGACTTGACGTCTTCTCTTTCGTCGAACCGGCTGACAGGGGTCTGATCCAGACCATTAGCATAGTCGTGGATAATGCTGCCCTGTTTGCCCAGCAGGGCAGTTACGGTGTGGCGGTCTGATTCTGCCAGCTGACCGATGGTGTGGATGCCGATCCCCTGCAGTTTGTCTGCAGTGGCTTTTCCTACGAAAAAGAGATCGCGGATGTCCAGTGGCCACAGAATGTTTTTGTAGTTTTCCTGTGTAATAACTGTAGTAGCATCGGGTTTCTTGTAGTCGCTGCCCATTTTTGCAAAAATTTTATTAAAAGATACCCCTGCAGAAAGAGTAAGTCCCAGTTCTTTTTTGACTTGATGGCGGATCTTATCGGCGATCTGCTTACCATTGCCGAATAGTTTCTGGCTGGCGGTCACATCCAGCCAGGATTCGTCCACACTGAAAGGCTCTACCATATCGGTGTACTGCAGATAGATTTCATTGATAAGTCGGCTGTAATGCTGATATTTCTTGTGATGGGGCGGAACAGTTTGCAGATCCGGGCATTTTTTTCTGGCCTGCCACAGAGTTTCTGCTGTTACGATACCGTACCGTTTGGCAATTTCGTTTTTTGCCAGGATAATACCGTGACGGCTTTCCGGATCACCGCATACCGCCATGGGTTTATCGCGAAGCTCCGGATAATCCAGGAGTTCAACGGATGCGAAGAATCCATTCATGTCGCAGTGCAGTATCACTCGGTTTTTTGTAAGATCCATGGCCGCCTCCTTTGCAGAAATTTATTGGAATATATCCTTCCTATAAGTATACCATTTTTCGGAAGAGAGAAAACACATAATCTCCTTTTTTCTTTGCAGTATTTTATGGTATACTGTAGTCAACATGGAGGAAGGATGGAATTATGTTTCGAAAAATAAACAGAGTACTTCGGACTGCGATTCTGATCACGGGAGCTGGCGTGCTCCTGGCGAAACTGGCGGAGAAAGATCCGCAGCAGGAGGAAGAGCAGAGCGTGGAAGGAAATCATAGAGAAAAAGATGCTTTTCAGGAAAAAGAATTTGATGATATCTGGTAGTTAGAAGGAGTTTTTTTAAATGAGAATGTTAACGATCATAGGCGGTGTGCTTATGCTGCTGACTGGTATTTTTTGTTTTATCAACCCGGGACAGACATTCCTGGCGATCGCGTTTGTCATCGGACTGGTGATGGTTCTGAATGGCCTGATCCACATCTGCGCGTATATGATGGGAAGAGGCTTGAACAACAAGGGTGACAACAACGGGTGGATCCTGACCGATGCACTGATCACGTTATTGCTGGGGATCCTGGTGCTTTGCAATCAGCTGGTTGCGGACACGGCGATCCCGCTGGTGTTTGGCATGTGGGTGCTGGTATCCGGCATACTGCGTATCGAGGCGGCCACTCATATCAACCTGGAGAGAAAGCGGGAAAACTTTCGTATCACTATGATCACTGGCGTCATGACAGTTGTAGTGGGGCTGTTTGGTTTTATCAATCCGCTGGTCATGTTTCTCAGCACTGTCGTACTGATGGGATTTTTCATGGTGATGCAGGGAATCAATATCATTGAACTGGGTATCGACATGCCGCATCAGAGAAAAGCTTACGTGAAGATCTACAAGAGAAAGAGAGAGCCTGTTCGTATCACGCCGGAAGAAGAGACGGAAGAAAAAGTACAGGAACGTCTGCAGGCTAAGCGAGAAGAAGAAATCAATGCAGTGATAGGAGATATTCATGCGAAATTATGATATCTGCATTATAGGAGGCGGAGCATCCGGTCTTGCGGCGGCTGCTTCGCTTTCTTCACATTTTCATACTGTGCTGCTTGAGAAAAACGGAATTCTGGGGCGTAAGATCATGGCGACCGGTGGAGGACGGTGCAATATCACCAATACTGCCTGCGCACACTGCGATCTGACCCTGGATTTTTTTAAATCACTGGGAATGGAACTCTATCACGATACAGAAGGACGGTATTATCCATATTCCAATCAGGCTCGAGATGTAGCACGGGTGCTGGAAGAAGCTGCTTTGGAAAAAGGCACAGAAGTGGTGCTGGACTGCGGTGTGACGAAGATCCAGAAAAAGGCGGATCATTTTCAGATCTTCAGCGGGAAACGATCCTTTTCCGCTAAGAAAGTGATCCTGGCAGTCGGAGGCAAGGCTGCTCCGGCACTGGGGACTACTGGAGACGGATATGGTCTGGCACGCAGTATGGGTCATGAAACCACGACGATCTATCCGATCCTGACGGGGATCGAGTGCGGAGATCTGCAGAAGATCAAAGGCGTGCGAGCCAGGGGAACGGTACGCCTGTTCATAGAAGACCGGCTGCTGGCGGAAGAAACGGGAGAAATCCAGTTTACGGAAGACGGCATTTCTGGTATTTGCGTCATGAATCTGACTATGCATATCACAGCAGAAAAGGGAGTTTCGGTGCGGGAATCCCTGCAGCGTTATCATCTGGAACTGGATCTGGCGCCGGATTTCTCAGAAAAAGAGCTGCTGCACAGGAAAAGCTCGTTCGGGATTTTGTCCTATGCTCTTTCTCAAATAGTCTCATTGGAGGACATAAAGGCGTGGAGACTTCCGGTGCGAGGTGTGAAGGGCTGGAAAAGTGCACAGTGCACGGCAGGCGGGATCCGTCTGGATGAAATAGATATGCAGACGATGGAGTCCAGGATCGTGCCGGGATTTTATCTGGTGGGAGAAATCCTGGATGTACAGGGAAAATGTGGAGGCTTCAATTTGCAGAATGCCTGGGAGACTGGTATCCGGGCGGCACAGCATTTAAATGAAATATTGCTGTGAATATAGAAAACAGGAAATGAAAAAGCAGGAGCATGATGAGATACAGGATAAGTGAAATAAAGCTGGATATCAGGCAGTCACAAGAGGAGCTGCCGACTGCTGTACGAAAAAAAATAAAGAAGAAGGATCTGGACATACATGATCTGAAAATCATAAAAGAGTCTGTCGATGCACGGAAAAAACCGGATATAAAGAAAGTGTATACTTTAGAGTTTTCCTGCAGCCAGAAGCTTCCGCTGAAAGAAGCGGCGGAGAGAAGATATCAGGTGCCTGTTGCAGACGGTTCCGGAAAAGATCGTCCCGTCGTGGTTGGATTCGGCCCTGCAGGCATGTTCGCAGGACTGATCCTTGCGGAGATGGGTCTTAAACCTGTTATCCTGGAACGAGGAGAACCGGTGGAGCAGCGCATCAAGACTGTTCAGAAATTCTGGAAGGAAGGCATCCTCGATCCGGAATCGAATGTTCAGTTTGGAGAGGGCGGTGCAGGAACGTTTTCCGACGGAAAGCTGACGACTGGAATCAAGGATATCCGCATCGGCAAGGTACTGGAAGAATTTGTGGAGGCTGGTGCGGATCCCAGCATTTTATATAAACAGAAACCCCATATCGGGACAGACAAGCTGCAGGGGATCGTAAAGAATATCCGCCGAAAAATCGAAATGCTTGGTGGAGAGATCCGCTTTGGAAACCGCCTGGAAGACATAAAGCTTTCCGGTGAAAATAAAGCGGGGAAGCGGACTTTGCAGCAAGTGGAAAAAGTGATCGTGCAAAAGCGAAAAGAAGATAAAAGCACAGAACTGTACGAACTGTCAACATCCTGTCTGATCCTGGCGACGGGTCACAGCGCGCGTGACACCTTCGAGATGCTGCGGGATCATGAAGCTGCTATGGAGCAGAAGCCGTTTTCTATCGGCGTGCGGATCCAGCATTTACAGAAAATCATCAATGAAGCGCAGTATGGAGATGGAAGCCTTGCGGATATCCTGGGGCCTGCGGAATACAAGCTGCATCACAAGTGTGAAAACGGCAGAGGTGTGTATACCTTCTGCATGTGCCCGGGCGGTGAGATCATCGATTCCAGCTCGGAACCTGAAACTGCCGTCACCAATGGTATGAGCGGATCCGCAAGAGATGGTGCATATGCGAATAGTGGGCTTTTAGTCGATGTGAAAACAGAAGATTTTAGATCGGAAGACCCGCTGGCGGGGATCGCTTTTCAAAAAAAGTACGAGAAACTGGCTTACCGTCAGGGAAATGGCAGTATACCGGAGACGACATATGAAAAATTCCGTGATGATATGACCGATCCTGTGCGAAACAGCCTGCCGGATTTTGCAGTGGATTCTATCGTGGAAGCCATGCCGCATCTGGGTCGAAAACTTTATGGGTTCGATGCTCCGGAAGCAGTGATGAAAGCTGTGGAGACCAGGAGTTCATCGCCGGTCAGGATCCTGCGGGATGAATCAGGACAGAGCAGCATAGGCGGTCTTTTCCCGGCTGGAGAAGGCCCTGGATATGCAGGAGGGATCGTATCGGCCGCAGTCGATGGGATCCGTATGGCGGAAAAGGCAGCTTTAGTGATATTTTCCGAGAAACCGAATATACTGTAGCGTAAGATTGCATGAAGAAAATCCATGCGTGCTGCAGGAGGCGACCATGACAATACGAGAAGAACTTCTATTTGACTTTGCTGTGAATATGCCGAGAGTTTTAGTAACAGGAGAGACCACTGTGGTGGATAACGTCAAAAAACTGCTGGTTATGACAGATCGGCAGGTGGTGGTATCCAACGGCAGGCGCTGCACGTCCATTTCGGGGCATGGATTTGTCGTGACGAAGCTGAAGGAAGAGCGTATGCTCATAGCAGGTGAAGTGGATGAAATTCGGTTTTTTAAAACATTACAGGAAGATAAAGATCGAAGGAGTCGATCCGAAGAAGATCCTCAATAAATGCTTGAAACATAAGATCACACTGGAGGATCTTCGCTGGAAAAACGATATCACTTACACGGTCAGATTACAGGGAGAGGATTATAAGCGGTTAAAGCAGCTGGCAGGACATAACTGTAAGCTGACGGTGCTGAAGGAAGGCGGTGCAATACCCCTTCTGCAAAGAGTAAAACGAAATATTGCAGCAGTCGCGGGTGCCTTTCTTTTAGGCACTCTGCTTTTTTATCAGAGCATGTTTATCGCTGAAATACAGGTGGACGGATATCGGAGTCTGGATGAAGCGGAGATCCGCGAGACATTGCAGGATGCCGGTGTGTTTGAAGGAGCGCGAAAGCAGGGTGATTATGGAGAAGCAAAGGAACTGCTGTACAGCACATATGATGCTCTTACATGGGTAAGCTTTTATGAAGAAGGAAGGCTTCTTCATGTGGATCTGGCAGAAGGCGGGGATCCTATGGAAAATAAGGAAGAGGCATTGGATGTTCCTGTCGATATCGTTGCTTCTCAGGCCGGGATGGTTCAGAAGATCCTGCCGCTTCAGGGCAATGCAAAGGTGCAGAAAGGGGATTACGTCAACAAAGGTGATCTTTTGATCAGTGGGCGTTACAAGTATCACAGCACGGATTACAGCCGTGGAGACAAAGAATTCACACAGTACCAGCACGCTCATGGGAAGGTGATGGCCAAGGTACCGTGTCACCTGGAATACTATTTTGAGAAAACGCAGCGTCAGAAGATAGAAACGGGGAGTTATTTCACCGGGATCGCTATTCATCTTGGAAATTTTGATTTTGATTCCACTAAGGGGTGGGGCGGATATGAGGCTTCGGTACGAACGGAGCACAAGTTGTTGGATTTTGTCCATCTGTTACCATTTTCTGCTCATCTGGTCACTGTAAAAGAAGTGACGCTTTCTGAAAAAGAACGGACGCCGGAGGCTTTGCAGAAAACGGTGAAAGCAGCCCTGCGGGATTATGAGAAAAAATCCTTAAAGGAAGGGGAACGGATCCTGGATCAGGAAGTTACTTATACGGAAACTCCCGGATTGGTCAAGGCTGATGTTTTGTTGGAAGTTGAGCGAGACATCGGAGTGGAACAGAAAATAGACATGAAAAAGGAAGATGCTGAACGTGAAAAGAAATAATTTTCGAAAATGCCCAGGATATGGTATACTAGAAGCAGGTAAAAAAACGGAAATTTCCGCAAGAAAAAGGAGATCATGATTGGATAAAAGAGAAGGGGAGACCTCTGGTCTGCGCAGTCTATCCGTCAGTGACAGCATTGATCGCAGAGAATTGTTTGGCGGACTGGATCGAAATCTGGAAATCATAGAAAAGAATTTAAAAGTGGATATCATTCAGCGGGGAAACGAGTTGCTTTTAAAAGGTGAAAATTCACAGAAAGCGGAAAATCTGCTGAAAGAAATGATGGGAGTATTGGAAAAAGGAGGCAAATTGGATCAGCAAAAAATCAACTACATTGCAGATCTCAGCAATGAAGGAATATCCTATAAACAGGAAAATGTAGAAAAAGGGATCATCTGTTTTACACATGATGGAAAACCGCTGCGCCCCAAAACGCTGGGACAGAAGATCTATGTGGAGAGCATAAGGAATCACGATATCGTATTCGGGATCGGACCGGCAGGAACGGGGAAAACTTACATTGCGGTGGCGATGGCGGTCAATGCATTGAAGAACAAAGAGGTTCAGAAGATCATCCTGGCAAGACCTGCGGTGGAAGCGGGAGAACGGCTGGGATTTTTGCCGGGGGATCTGCAGGAAAAGGTGGATCCGTATTTGCGCCCGCTGTATGATGCGTTGTATGATGTTTTAGGTCGGGAAAGTGCAATGCGTCTGAAGGAGAAGGAAGTTATAGAAGTCGTTCCGTTGGCCTATATGCGGGGCAGAACGCTGGATAACTCCTTTATCATTTTAGATGAAGCGCAGAATACAACACCGGAGCAAATGAAGATGTTTTTGACTCGTATGGGGTTCGGATCCCGAGTAGTCGTTACAGGTGACGTCACTCAGATCGATCTGCCCAGAGGGAAAAAGTCGGGACTGATCGAAGCGCGTCGCGTTTTACGTGATGTGGAGGAGATACGGTTTTGTGAGCTGAAGGATGTCGATGTGGTGCGCCATCAGCTGGTAAAGAAAGTGATCAAGGCGTACGATGATTATTATCGGAAGCATCCGATAAACGAAGAAGGCGAGGAATAGATCCATGAGATTATTATGTGACGAGGAACGTATCCCGCAGCAGGGTGCAATGCTCCTGGGAATGCTCGAGCAGGCGGCAGTGCTCTGCCTGAAGGAAGAAGGGATTCCAGACGAACGAGTCGAAATCAGTCTCTCCTTTGTTTCAATGGAAGAGATCCATCAGCTGAACAAAATGTATCGCCAGGTGGATCGCCCTACCGATGTACTGTCCTTCCCTATGATCGAGGATTTTAATGAGATCGACTGGGAGGATGAAGAGGAGGAGATTCTGCTGGGAGACGTGGTGATCTGTCTGGAGCAGGCGCAGAAACAGGCTGAGGAGTATGGTCATTCACAGATGCGTGAAATCGTTTATCTGTTTGTCCACAGTGTGCTGCACCTTCTGGGATACGATCATATGGAAGAGTCGGACAAGGTTCAGATGCGTCAGCAGGAAGAGCTCATCATGGATGCTTTAGATTTGAAAAGGAGCGTATAGATGGAACAGAAAAACATTCCTGAAATCGACCGCAACACGGCGAAATCTCTCTTTGAACTTGCCAGAGCAGCCAGTGACAAGGCGTATGCGCCGTTTTCGCATTATAAGGTGGGAGCGGCATTGCTGACAAAGGGTGGAAAAGTTTATACCGGAGTGAATATCGAAAATTCATCTTTTGGAGCAACGATCTGCGCGGAGCGGACTGCTTTTGTCAAGGCTATTTCAGAAGGAGAACGAAAATTTGAGGCTATTGCCATTTATGGATCAGGCAGTGAAGCGGTTCCCTGCGGGATCTGCAGACAGTTCATGTTCGAGTTTGCACCGCAGATCATCGTTATCACGGCGGATGATCCACAGCAGCTGCATATCAGACCGCTGAACGTGCTTTTGCCGGAAGGATTCCGGCTGGAAGGAGGGAATGCATGAAAACAGGTTTTGTAGGCATTATTGGTCGCCCTAATGTAGGAAAGTCCACGCTTCTGAATGCGATTTTAGGGGAAAAGATCGCTATCACGACGGAAAAACCGCAGACGACACGTAATGCGATCCGCGGCATTTACACCCATTACAGCGATGATGAACTTCCGGAAGATCTGCAGATGATTTTTATCGATACGCCGGGGATCCATCGCCCGAGGACGAAGCTGGGATCGTATATGACCGATGCGGCGATCGGTACACTGAAAGAAGTGGACGCCATAATTTTTATTGTAGACGATAAACTTTCAGATGGTCCCGGAGACAAATATATAGTGGATCTGCTGGACGATGTCGTAACGCCGAAAATCCTGGTCATCAACAAGATCGACAAGATGCAGCCGGATGAATTCGCTGAAATCTACAAGGAGTATGAGGACCTCGGCCTTTTTGAGGAGATCATAGGCGTTTCTGCAAAGGAAGGGACACACGTAGAAAACGTGATCAAAGAAGTGGCGCAATTCATGGAAGAAGGCCCGATGTACTTCCCGGACGATATGATCACAGAACATCCGGAACGGTTTGTGGTCAGTGAGATCATAAGGGAAAAGATACTGATGTATCTGCAGGACGAGGTGCCTCATGGAGTGGCTGTGGAGATCGAACAGTACAAAGAGGAAGAAAAAATCACGAAAATCCATGCTGTGATTTACTGTGAAAAGAAATCTCATAAAGGAATGATCATCGGAAAAGGTGGTCGAAAACTGAAGGGGATCGGTAAAAGTGCCCGGGAAGAAATCGAGGTGTTGCTGGGGACCAAGGTTTATCTGGAACTGTGGGTGAAGGTAAAAGAAAACTGGAGAGACAGTGATGTCGCACTTTCCAATTTCGGGTATAAGGAGTAGGTGAAAAGCATTGCTTACGGATACAGAAGGAATCGTACTCAGGCAGATCAAAACTTCATACAATCGCCGGATGATCCTGCTGTTTTCGAAAAAATACGGAAAGATCAGTGCAGGAACCAGTATTCAGGAAAAAGGCAGAGGCAAGAGCTCTCTGGCACTGCGTCCCTTTACTTACGGCAGATATGAGCTTTTTAAGAATCGAGACAGTTATAATATCAACAGTGCTGATGTGATCAAAAGCTACTATGCGATCGGAGAAAACGTGGACAAGTATATGAATGGGGCGTACGTTCTGGAATTTACCGAACGTGTGCTCTCGGAAGGGGTTCCGGCACCGGGGATCTTTCATTTGCTGCTTGATTTTTTTGATCTTCTTGAGAGCAGGGACAGAGGAATAGGTACCCTTGTGCTGGGGTATCAAATAAAGCTGTTCAAGTATGCGGGCGTGGCTCCGCAGGTAGATCGATGTGTCCATTGCGGGGAGAAAAAAGAAGCATATAAATTCAGCATTCCGGAAGGCGGGATTTTGTGCCAGGAATGCTGGGAAAAAATGCAGAATCAGCAGGACAAAACAGAACAGAAGAGCTTTTGCACAGAAAATTCACAGCAGCATACATTGATTTATGATCCTGAATTTGGTATAGTAAACATATTGAAGTATTTTACGATCAACTCCTTAAAGAATCTTAAAAACCTTGCATTAAAAGAGGATACCGGTCGGTTGCTGCAGAAACTTATACGAGAATATGCAGCATATCATTTAGACGCTTCGGATCTGAAAAGTGAAAAGCTGATCTGAGGTATAGTAACAGGAGGGAAATGATGGAAATCACGTTAGAAAAAATCGAATTAGTCAAAGATAGAACAGGCGTTACGTACGCAGAAGCTAAGCAGGCTCTGGAAGAAACCGACGGCAGTGTGGTAGATGCTATCATTGCTATTGAGGAAATCATCAATACTGGAGAAAAGAAAAAAGGCTTCGGGAAAAAAGGAGAAGCACTGTTTTCGCGCCTGAAAGAGATCGTTAAAAAGGGTAATGTATCGAAGATCCAGGTCAAGAAAGACGGAGAATTGGTTCTCAACGTTCCTGTTAATGCTGGTCTTGTGGGAGTGGTAATTGCACCGATCGCTGCAGTAGTGGCTGTGGTGGCGGCATTTGGATTTAAGTGCTCCATCGAGATCATCAAGACAGATGGAACTATCATAGATGTAAGCGATGCTGTAACGGATGCTATGGGATCTGTTGCAGAAAAGAGCAGTACGGTTGCTGGAGAAGTGAAAGAGCGCAGCACGACCTGGTATCAGAAGGGTCTTGAGAAAGCCGGTGAAGCGGTAAGCAAGATCAAGAAGGCCGGAGAAGAAGTCGCTGAAGCAGCAGAAGAACTTTATGAGGAAAGTCGTCTTGACGGTGAAGACGAAGATGAGACAGATGCTCCTTGTGAAGCAGCCGATACAGCAGAAGGTGCGGGCGAGACTGCAGAGGAACAGGAAGAAACGGCTGAGAAAGAATAATCGATTTATATGGAGTAAAAAGTATGAGCACAGAAGTGACAATGGAAAAATTGACAGCCCTGGCAAAAAATCGCGGATTTATTTATCCGGGATCAGAAATTTACGGTGGGCTTGCCAATACGTGGGACTACGGTCCGCTTGGTGTGGAATTCAAGAACAACGTAAAAGATGCCTGGAGAAGAAAGTTTGTACAGGAATCCAAGTACAATGTAGGTCTTGATGCAGCGATCCTCATGAATCCGCAGACCTGGGTGGCTTCGGGTCACGTGGGCGGATTCTCCGATCCTCTGATCGACTGTAAGCAGTGCAAAGCAAGATTTCGCGCCGACAAGCTTATCGAAGATTATATGAAAGAAGCAGAAGGCGTTGAAGAGCCCGTAGTAGACGGATGGACAAATGAAAAGCTGGAAAGCTACATTCAGGAAAAGGGCATCAAGTGTCCGGAATGCGGCAAGGCTGATTTCACCGGTATCCGTCAGTTTAACCTGATGTTTAAGACGTTCCAGGGCGTTACGGAAGATTCTCAGTCTGAGATCTATCTTAGACCGGAAACAGCACAGGGGATCTTCGTAAACTTTAAGAATGTACAGAGAACTTCCAGAAAAAAGATCCCGTTTGGTATCGCACAGGTAGGTAAATCCTTCCGTAATGAAATCACCCCGGGAAACTTCATTTTCCGTACCAGAGAATTCGAACAGATGGAGCTGGAATTTTTCTGCAAACCGGGAACGGAGCTGGAGTGGTTCGCATACTGGAAAGACTATGCTGTTAACTTCCTGAAGTCGCTGGGACTCAGTGAGGAAAACCTGAAACTGAGAGATCACGACCCAGAAGAGCTTTCGCACTACAGCAATGCGACGACAGATATCGAATATCGTTTCCCGTTCGGCTGGGGAGAACTGTGGGGCATCGCTTCCAGAACTGACTATGACCTGAAAGCGCATCAGACCACATCTGGACAGGATATGAGCTACATGGATCCGGAAACCAATGAGAAATATGTACCGTACTGTATCGAACCATCAGTGGGCGTAGAGCGTATGCTGCTGGCTTTCCTGTTGGATGCGTATGATGAAGAAGTCCTGACAGACAGTAAGGGTAAGGAAGACGTGAGAACTGTACTGCGTCTGCACCCGGCTCTGGCTCCGTACAAAGCAGCGGTACTTCCGCTGGCCAAGAAGCTGGCACCGGTAGCAGAACCGATCTATGAGGAACTGACGAAGCACTTCAGTGTAGATTACGATGTAACAGGATCTATCGGCAAGCGGTACAGAAGAGAAGATGAGATCGGTACACCGTTCTCCATCTGCGTGGACTTTGACACGGAAACAGACCACTGTGTAACGATCCGTGACAGAGACACGATGGAACAGATTCGAATCCCTGTAGACCAGGTGAAAGAATATATAGAGCAAAAATTAGTATTCTAATAGTTTTAAGCAAGGAGTGTATGTAAAAATGAAAAAATTTGTGTATTCCTTTAACGAAGGTTCTAAGGACATGAAAGACCTCCTCGGCGGAAAGGGAGCCAACCTGGCGGAAATGACCAAGATCGGTCTGCCGGTACCATTTGGCTTTACCGTAACGACTGAGGCCTGCAACAGATACTATGATGAAGGGAAAAAGATCGGTGACGATATTGTAGCATCTATCTTTGAAAAGCTGGAAGAGCTGGAAAATACAACTGGCAAGAAGTTCGGCGATGTAGAAAACCCTCTGCTGGTTTCTGTTCGTTCAGGTGCTAAGATCTCCATGCCTGGTATGATGGACACCATCCTGAACCTGGGTCTGAATGACCAGACGGTAGAAGGACTGGCTGCACTGACAGAAAATCCGCGTTTCGCATATGACAGCTACAGAAGATTCATCCAGATGTTTGGTGACGTTGTAATGGAAATCGCAAAGACTAAATTCGATGCGATCTTCGATGCAAAGAAAGAAGAACATGGCTATGAGTTCGACGTAGATCTGACGACAGAAGACTTAAAGGAAATCATCGTTGGATACAAGGCTCTCGTTAAGGAAGAAATGGGAAGAGACTTCCCTCAGGAACCGAAGGATCAGCTGATGGAAGCAATCATGGCTGTATTCCGCTCCTGGAACAATGACAGAGCTATCCTTTACAGACAGCTCAATGAGATCCCGGACAGCATCGGTACTGCAGTAAATGTACAGTCTATGGTATTCGGTAACATGGGAGAAACATCCGGTACAGGCGTAGCCTTCACAAGAAGCCCGGTCAACGGTGAAAAAGCGATCTTCGGTGAATTCCTGGTAAACGCACAGGGCGAAGACGTTGTTGCTGGTATCCGTACTCCGCAGCCGATCGCTGAAATGGCTCAGGCTTTCCCGGAAGTATATACAGAATTCACAAGAATCGCAGAACTCCTCGAAAAGCACTACACAGACATGCAGGACATGGAGTTCACAGTAGAAAGAAACAAACTGTTCATGCTGCAGACAAGAAACGGCAAGAGAACTGCTCCGGCTGCCGTTAAGATCGCAGTTGACATGCAGAGCGAAGGTCTGATCGACAAGGAAACGGCTGTTATGCGTATTGAACCGGCTCAGATCGACCAGCTGCTTCACCCGATGTTCGATGCAGAAGAACTGAAGGAAGCTGAAAAGCTGACCAAGGGTCTGCCGGCTTCCCCTGGTGCTGCAACAGGACAGATCTACTTCAATGCATCCGATGCGGAAACTGCTGTAGCTAACGGTGCAAAGGCTATCCTGGTAAGACTGGAGACTTCTCCGGAAGACCTGGCTGGTATGGTTGCTGCAGAAGGTATCCTGACAGCCAGAGGCGGAATGACTTCCCACGCTGCTGTAGTAGCAAGAGGTATGGGTAAGTGCTGCGTATCCGGTTGTGCAGAGATCAAGGTTGATGAAGAAGCTAAGGAACTGACTATCGGCGAATACGTATTCAAGGAAGGAGATTACATCTCCCTCGACGGTACTGCAGGTGACGTTCTGAAGGGACAGATCAAGACTGTACCGCCTGAATTATCCGGAGACTTTGCAGAAATCATGTCCTGGGCTGATGAAATCAGAACACTGAAGATCAGAACAAATGCTGACAACCCGAGAGATGCTAAGCAGGCTGTAGAATTCGGCGCAGAAGGTATCGGACTTTGCAGAACTGAGCACATGTTCTTCGAAGAAGAAAGAATCCCGGCTGTAAGAAGAATGATCCTGGCTGATAGCGAAGAAGAAAGAAGAGAAGCTCTGAAATTCCTGCTGCCTTATCAGAAGGGCGACTTCAAGGGAATCTACGAGGCAATGGGAGACAGACCGGTAACCATTCGTCTGCTGGATCCACCTCTCCACGAATTCCTTCCGCATACAGATGAAGAAATCAAGGCACTGTCTGAACAGATCGGCGTACCTTATGAAAAACTGGCTAAGAAGACGCAGGAACTCCACGAGTTCAACCCTATGCTGGGTCACAGAGGATGCCGTCTTGCTGTTACATATCCTGAAATCGCTGAAATGCAGGCAGAAGCAATCATCATGGCTGCTATCGAAGTGAGAAAAGAACAGGGTCTGGACATCATTCCGGAAATCATGATCCCGCTGGTAGGCATGAGAAAAGAACTGGCTGACGTTAAGGCTACAGTTGTAAAGACAGTAGAAGCTGTTATGGAAAGAGAAGGCGTGAAGTTCGATTATCTGATCGGTACGATGATCGAAATCCCAAGAGCTGCACTTACTGCTGATGAAATCGCAGAAGAAGCTGAATTCTTCTCCTTCGGTACCAACGACCTGACTCAGATGACATTCGGATTTTCCAGAGATGACACTGGCAAGATCATCAAGGAATACAGAGAAAAGGGAATCTTTGATGACGATCCGTTCCAGAGCATCGACCAGGTTGGCGTAGGCAAGCTGGTGAAGATGGCAGTAGAACTTGGTAAGCAGACAAGACCTTCCATCAAGCTGGGTATCTGCGGAGAACACGGCGGAGATCCGAAGTCCATCGAATTCTGCAACGCAGTAGGACTTCAGTACGTATCCTGCTCGCCGTTCCGTGTACCTATCGCGAGACTTGCGGCTGCTCAGGCTGCTATTAAGGAGCAGGGAAACAAGTAATTGTTCCTTTCTCAAAGTTGCCGATTTGACGATTGACGAAGCGTATGCTCATAAGTATCTGAAAACAGTTTCTGATGTGCACCACTTCAAAACATCAAATTGGAAAGATGTAAAGCTTTCAGTTTATATCTAAAAGAATCCCTCTGTTGAGTAAAATCGGCAGAGGGATTTTTGCGTCAATCGCACATTTTTCAATAGTCCTCCTTTGCAGTACAATGTACTCAGCAAAGGAGGTATTGCATTATGAAAGACAACTTAAAAGGCGTAGGAATCTGGGGACAACGGCATTATCAGTATCTGAAAGAAACCAAACCGAGCATGATCGGCGTCATGCGGATGAATGGTAATCTTACCCCCTATCTGCAAAGTGTTGACGAGCAGGCAAATGAGATATGTTTCCAGTTGGTGAAGCAACTTGCCAAACAGGAAAGCGTTACCGAAGAACTCAAACGTCGCGATCAAATGGCATGGGTCGGAGCCATGAACAACATCCGCGACCGGGTCAACGAGATCGTCCTGAGCGAGGTGATATTCGTATGACGACACTGGAAGATCTGTGGTACGGTAATATAAACCCGAACGAAACTATTTTGATTCAAAACCGGCAGTTCAAACACCTGCTCTCTCTAATGGGCAAAGGCC
>ERZ857998.203-NODE-203-length-88755-cov-3.971285_pt1 | contig 88755 bp, 75 predicted proteins | sample MGYA00519954_ERZ857998 | MGnify/ENA primary metagenome ERZ857998 (study PRJEB31778, sample SAMEA3449424) | human gut metagenome | biome: human gut; feature: human-associated habitat; material: faeces | place: United Kingdom | collected 2010/2012 ...
GAATACAAACATATAAACCAAAACCTTGGGAATGATTTGAGGGATTTTCCCAACCAGCATGAATGACAGTGCCGTTTACTGTACTGTGTATCTGTTTACTATCCTGACCTACCAAGTCCAAGCCATCATGTTCGGATGTAAATGCTTGTGTGATTTGGAATCTGCCCATATAAGGACTGTTCATTTCTTCTTTCTCCTTTTCTTTTTATTTTGCTTTTCATATTTATGTGTTAACCCACAAACATGAAAATGATATGTGATATCACTGTTTTCAAGAAATAGCGACTGTGCTATCTCTTGTTTTCCACTATATCATGTCAGTTTAAAAAGTAAAGATAAAAACGAACATTTGTTCTTATTTTATTCAATAATTATATCCTATCTTCTTTTTGTTCTAAATAAATTGTATATTCATGACAAAAACAGCTACATAGATCCAAAAACATATACCGAAGGTTCAAGTCCTTCTGCCCCTGCCAAAAAGTAGATCTGTATTCAAATACAGATCTACTTTTTTATTTTTGTAATTAATACAAAATTTACTATTTTTTATAGTTTTTTGTAAAAAGTATGAATTTTTTCTAAAATCGGATTGACTTTTTGTAAAAATAAGGTATAATATTCCTATAGCTTCCATAAAAGTATATTATAAGAAAGGATGGATTAAATTATGAAAAAGATTAAAAAAATCTCAGTAACAATTGTAGTTGGACTAGTCTTAGTATGTGCTTTAGCGACCTCAGTATTCGCTAGCAGTTACTCATCAACATTAAGCTTCAATACTACTCTAAATGGTGCCAAAAGATATTTTGATGGACAAAGTATTGGTATGTCTATGACAGTAAATAATGATGGCACCAATGCAAGCTTTAATGCTGGATTGTGGAGACACTATTGGTATGGAAGCTCTTTTGTAGGCTCTGCTAATTACTATGGTGGATGGAATGATAATCGCTGGAGCAATGTGGGTCCTGGCGACTATAATTTTTATTTTGCTAAAAATAATCCAGATAATGCTGCCGCTTATAATGCTTGGTTTAATTCTAATAATGTATACATGTATAATTATTAATTTAGCCCATAAAATTTAATATTTTAATTATAAAACGCTATTTTAAATCAATCTAAAAATTTAAAATAGCGTTTTATTATGAGGTGTACTATGATTTCTTCTGTTATAGTTTATATAATTTCTAGTATTATATTTATTATATCTTTGCTTTTATTATATTTTAAAAAAAGAGACATTACGTTTATGTTTCGCTTTGCTTTTTTTTGGATTATAATTACTATTTCCATTGCAAGCCTATTCTTTCCCCTATATTACCAAAAAGAAGCTATCAGTCAAGGTGTATATCCAGCCAAAATACAAAGTTTTGAATTTTTTTCTGAATTACGGAAAATACTGGAATGGTCTTACCCAGAGAACTTACCTATGTTTTTAAAGCAATATATATTTTCTTCTGTTATACCAATGATATGCATTGGTGTTTTACTTGGTTTTCTAATTAAAATGAATGTTCGAACATGGACAAATTTTTTCCTAATTAGTTTTCTAGTATGTTTGTTTGTTGAATTTTTAAAACTATTTGTGTGTTTTGTATTTCAGTCATGGTATTTAACTGTAACTCCTGAGGATGCATTGTATTTATTGATTGGATGCATAATAGGATCCATTATCTTATGTATCATCAGAAAAATCCTAGAAAAATTTCAATACAAAAATAGTATCATGATAGGATTTAAAAATTCAATATGTTTCAGAAGTAAACGAAAAATGATTCCTGAGACATCAGAAAAGGTGGATATATAATGCCGTACATTAAACTTGAAAATATATATAAAAAATATAAAGCAGGAGCAATAACAGTGAATGCTTTAAATGGAATTAATTTAGAAATTAATCAAGGTGACTTTATTGCCATTACAGGTAAGTCCGGTGGCGGAAAAACAACACTTTTAAATCTGCTTGGTGGTTTAGATACTCCAACAAAAGGCAGAATACTGTTTAAAGAAAAAAATTTGAACAAATATAAAGATTTGTCTAAATTCCGAAGACAAAACGTTGGGTTTATCTTTCAATTTTTTAATTTAATTCCTATTCTGACAGTAGAAGAAAATATATGTTTACCTATGATAATCAGCGGAAAAAAAGTATCTAAACAGGAATTGGATCAAGTAATAGGACAATTGCATTTAACGGAAAAAAGGTACATGCTTCCATCACGTTTATCAGGAGGACAGCAACAAAGAGTTGCTATTGGAAGAGCCATTATATCTAAACCAAATATTCTATTGGCCGATGAACCTACAGGTAATTTAGACTCTGAGAATACTGAAAATATTATTCACCTGTTAGAAAATTTGAATCGTTCAACAGGACAAACAATTATTATGGTTACACATGATAATGAACTTGCCAAAAGATGCAACAAAAGAGTTGAACTCAGTGATGGTAAAATTGTGAAGGTGAGCCTATGAAGAAAACGATTTCTTATAGTCTTGTTCCTTTTTTTGCATGGAGACAATGTATCAGAAATAAACGCAATTTTACCTTAACAATGATTGGTGTAACCATTTCTATCGCTCTTCTGATTATCAGCATTACAACAAATAACTATACTCTGGAAAAACAAATTGAAACTACCAAACAAACTACAGGAGATTGGCACATTGCATATTTATTGGAAGATGAATCTGCAAAAGATAATTTAAAACAAGTAAATGGAATCAAAGAAGTATATCAATGTTTCTATATTCCCAATATTCAAGACAGTAAATATTCTGAATCTTTCTATTTTTTAGGAATTACTGATAGCAACATAACAAATTTTATCCATTTAAATCAGGGACAATATCCTACAAATAGTTCAGAAATTATTGTACCTGATTGGTTCATCCATAAATATAATATAAATCAGCTTCCGGCCAAAGTGAATCTGTCCGGTTCCGAATACAGTATTGTTGGTACGGTTGATTCAGATTACAATACTACAAAAGATTCAGTTCCCTTATATATGTCCCTAGAAAAAAACCAAAATTTAATACCGTATGGAACTGCCACTTTACCATGGGGCACTGACACTAGCGCACTAAATAACACTGATATTAATACTTCTGTTTTAATCTCTTTAGAGAATAATGCCAATTTAAAACAAGTAATTTCAGATATTGAAACGAATGTACAGGGTATAAAACGTTATAAAATACATGATATATATAGTATTTATCAAAATACAGATGATACAAACAACGATACTTATCCTATTTTTAATGGTAATTTAATTGGTTTGCAACATATTAGCGGTTCAGGCACTTTAGAAACCTCTGGCACATATGCAGCTATTAACCGGTTAAATATTATCTATATATGTATTATCATAGCGCTTAGTGCCGCACTCATTTTTACCTTTCTAAATATTCAAAAAGATGCACTCATTCACCAGTTTGGCATATTAAGGTCAATGGGCTGTACTTGCGGAAAGGTAATTGCAATTCAACTACTCAATATTATATTTATTTATTTTATTTCCCTACCTATTGGAGGCATATTAGGTTATTTGTTATCAGGCAGTTTGATAGGATTTGATTATTTAAGCATAACACCTATTATGATATATGGTTTTATTTTTAATCTCATTTGTTTGTTAATTCCAAGCCTACTGATATCTTTATTTATTATTTTTAAAGACCCTATCTCCTCTATAAAAAAGCAAAGCACACAAAAATTAATAGGTAAATCGCAAATAAAACATTCGACAATGATTAAAAATAAAATGCCATTTGCATTTTATGTAAAGTATGCATTTAGGAATATTCTAACTCATAAAATGCGTTTTATTTATGCCGCTTTATCTATTACACTTTTATTTTGCTTATTTACTGTAACCATGACACAAATAAACCTGTATTATATAAAAGGAGATCAGAAAACAAAATACAATTATGATTTAGCCATTACAATCTCTGCTAACGCTGAACAACCAGAACAAAATCTTCTGTCAGAATTAAAAGATGATCCCGAAATTGATGAGATTATGGCTCCGACAGGATACTTGGTAGAAATAAACCACCAGGGTCCTCTACAACAGGGCTCTTTAATTACAGAAGTAGAAAACAACAAATTTACTGATTTATATCGACAAATACTGTCCATCTCTCAATTTCCAAATTTCACTGAAAATAATTGGTTAGATTCCGGAGTATTAGGGTGTCAAGATGATGAATTAAATTATTTGGAGCAACATTTAATAGAAGGCAGTATTGAACCCCTAATACAAAACCAACCTTATGTTCTTATACCAAAATATCTTGAACAATACCAAAATACAAATATAGAAATGACTACATTAGAAATTGGAGATAAATTAACCATAAGGCTAGCACAAGACAGTGAAAATCCATCTAATCCTGAATTTGTAAAAGAAAAAACGTTTATTATCGCCGGTTTTATTGATATTAATCCTTTTGAAACATTTAATGGAGCTTCTAATCAACTATCCATCATTATGAATACAAAACAATTACAGGATTTGGTTTATCCTGAAATAGGAAAAATTTATATAAAAACAAAGCCAGAACATTTTGACAGTGTATTAAGTAAAATTCAGTCCTACATATACTCAAAAGATGGATATCGTATTGAAAACCCACGAGAAGATAGTTTCCAGATTGAAATGAAAAAAAGGGAATCATCAAATGAATTGCGTAATACATTAATAATCATAGTTGCCACTGCAATTGTTATATTAATTGGTCTATGTAATTTGTTAGTCATACAAATTTTACTGCGTCGGCCAGAAATAAAACTATTAAGAATCGTAGGTTTGTCTGCAGGAGCAATTCGTTCTATTTTTATAATTGAAACTTTATTCTTTAACTTATTTGGTATCTTATTAGGTGTAATATTATCTATTATTATAATTAAACAGATTTCGTTTGATTTTCTGTTAAAAAATCTTATTTTTATTCCCTGGGGAATTTGGATTGCAGTTGCATTAATCATTATCCTCATTTGTATCGCATGTACAATTCTTTCATTAATATTTTTAGAAAAATCTTTGAAAAAACAGCAATAGAGTTTTATTATACAATAAAATATTGTGGTTTAAAAATTAAATTTTTTCGTTCTTTTAAAATAAGGAATCCGACTGTTTTGACAGTCGGATTCCTTATTTTTATTCTAAAGAAACGGTTTGACTACACTGCACTGTGATAGCCGTATTTCTCCATCGAAAACATTTATAGTAGATAAATAAACTAAAGGCGGTAGCAGCCCAGGTAATTGGATAAACAATTGCAATTGCCTGAACACTATTCCATAATGGAACAACAATGGCCAATAAAACAATTCGCAATATACACAAATTGCTAATTGATATTACCATAGGAATGAAAGAGGCTCCTGCTCCTCGAACAGTACCCGATAGTACTTCAATTGCAACATAAATAAAGTAAACGGGCGCTGTAATCATAAGAATTTGTATGCCGCATTGAATCACTTCAAGTTCTGAATTAAACATTCTAAATAAATAATAACGGCTCAACAGTACAATTGTACTGACTGCAATTGTACAGCTTACACCTAACAAAAGGCCTATTTTTACTCCCTTTTTGACACGCTTTAATTGTCCCGCTCCTATATTTTGGCCAACAAATGAAGTCATCGCCTGACCAAATGCCAAAATAGGCAAATACATAAAGTTTTCTACTTTAAAATAAGCAGTAAATGCAGCCATTGCATCTTGTCCAAAACCATTGATATAGAATTGAACTACCATATTGGATATGGTTAAAAGTGAAGATTGTATCCCTGCAGGAACCCCTAATTTCACAATGCGAATCATTTGTTTTTTATGTATACGAAGTTTTTTCAGATAAATACGGTATTCCCTTTTTGTGCTGAATAAGTGAACGATGATAAGAACTGCGGACAATGTCTGAGAAATTGTCGTTGCCCATGAAGCACCTGCTACCCCCCATGAAAAAACCACAACAAACAGCCAGTCAAGAAACACATTTAATATTGCACCGGACGCTAAATAGATTAGGGGTCTTTTTGCATCACCATATGCCCTTAAAACTGCACTTCCCATGTTGTAAAGAACCATCGGCAGTATGCTGATAAAGTAAATACGAATATAACTAACGGAGAGTTCAAAAATTTCCTGCGGCACTCTTAACCATTGCAATATGAACGGTGCTAAAAATAATCCCGCGACAGTAAGAATAATTCCCCCTATGCCGGCCAAAGTCACTGCTGTGTGAACAGAATCCTGCAAATTTTTATAGTCTCTTGCTCCATAATATTGAGCAACCACGACACCTGCACCCACTGAAATACCTGTAATAAAACCTACCAGACAGGTAAGCAACAAACTGCTTGAACCCACTGCTGCAGAGGCACTCTTGCCAACATAATTCCCTATAAAAATTAAATCCACAGCATTGTATAAAAGTTGAATAAAACTGCTTCCCAATAATGGAAGGGCAAACCAAATAAGCGCTTTGCTGATGCTGCCATTTATGAGTAAATCTTGTTTACTGCATCTCTGCTTCATTTGTAATAATCCCTCCCATTTATAAGCCAAAACCTAACTTATTTATAATTTATTATATCGTAATGATTGTAATTTTTGATAGACAATTTTACTGCCAATGTCTAACATATTTGATTAAATTTTCTCAATGACTCCTTTTATAGATAACAAAATTCCTGAATACAAAAAATATAAGTTACCTAATTGTAAGTTGGTGAAATATTACAAATAATGCATATCAACATCTCTTTCTTCACCATTGTTTTTTGAAGATAAAAAAGATAAAATAAATTTATAATGATCCCAGGGGATGGTGGCATACAACAGATGGGTTCGGTCACTATTATGGAAACTCATGGATAAATGCCAACGAATTTTGATCTTACTGGTTTGGCATGGACTATCAGCATGATTGGTTAAATGAATTTTCGGCCAATATACAAGCAGGAGATTTTATTGCCTATGATGAATACCATGACGGCAGCTGGGACCATGTAGGATTTGTTACCGGAACAGGTACATGGGATTGGTATTATAACAGTTCCGGAAAAGCACAATACTACAGGGACTTTGTTGTCGCACAGCATACGAACAATTACTGTGACTGGGTAAGTTCTTCTGTAAATGGCTGGGATGATTTGGAATTTATAGATAACACTTATTACGGAAGGTTATGGATGAGATGAAAAAAACAAAGTATATCTTAGTTATACTTTGTATCGGGATGATTGGTTTTAGTCTTGTCGGCTGCGATCCCAATTTTCAGTACCAATATACAGGTAGCTATTCTGAAGAATTCGCCAATTTTGACTGGACTGTCAGTTCAGGACTATCCAGTGAAGAACATGCAAACGAAATGAAGAAAAAGAGTGATGAATACTCCGATTTAGGAGATTCCCCTAATTATGAAACAAAAGATTTGATGCTTCCAAATGGCACAACAGTACCTGTATTTGTAGATGCTGATAAGGCATTTGAGCAAGGAACAAAGGATTTTGCCGATGTATTTTCTGCTATAAGAAGTTGGCAAGGCATTTTACTCCCTATTTCAAAAAGCAATTATACAGCTTATTTACAACTTATACATGAGTTACCAACCGCCGATTATGCTTCCAACAGACGTAGGGTTCAGGCACAGCATTTTTTAGCTATCTATGATTTAAACCGCAAATACACCTAAGTATTTGCAAATATCAAGCACACAATTTTAAATGAAAAAACAGCGGCAACTTTGTCGCTGTTTTTTCATTTTAGGTTACATAATTTACTTTATGATTATTCTATTGTTAAAGCATCACGTTAAATTAGTTTGCATATTTGATTCTAAGAAAAAATCTGAGTATAATATAGAAAAAAGCTATGAGAGGTTCTTTATGACCATACAACAACTAAAATACGTAATAAAAACTGTAGAGTGTGGTTCTATTACAGAAGCTGCCAGACAACTTTTTATTTCTCAACCCAGTTTATCAGCAGCTTTAAAAGACATCGAAACCGAGTTTGGTATTGAAATTTTCTATCGTACTTGCAAAGGAATATCTTTGTCCCCTGATGGCATTGAATTTCTGTCTTATGCACGCCAAATTGTAGAACAAGCGGAACTGATGGAGCAAAGATATACCAATAAAAAGCCATCTAAACAGCTTTGCTCTGTTTCTACCCAGCATTATGCGTTTGCCGTCAATGCTTTTGTCAATTTGATTTCTTCTCTTTCTGCAGAAGAATATGAATTTACATTGCGTGAAACCAGAACATATGAAATTATTGATGATGTCGCAAATTTTCGTAGCGAAGTGGGGATTCTGTATTTCAGTCATTTTAATGAAAAGATATTAAAAAAAATGCTGACAGAAAAACATCTATCCTTCATCCCCTTATTTGAAGCAGAACCGCATGTCTTTATCAGTTCTGCTCATCCCTTATCCCACTGTTCGGAAGTCTCACTGGAAGATTTATCAGAATATCCTTTCTTGGCGTTTGAGCAGGGAACTTACAATTCATTTTACTTTTCAGAAGAAATTTTAAGCACAGAATCTCACAAAAAGACAATTCATGTCAGCGACAGAGCCACTCTATTTAATCTCTTAATTGGTCTAAATGGGTATACTATTTGTTCAGGTGTGCTGAACAGCAATTTAAACGGCGATAATATTATTTCCGTTAAACTAAAAACCAACGAAACCATGAAAGTTGGAATTCTGATTCACAAAAAGGCTCCCCTCAGTTCTATGGCCATCGATTATATCAAAGAATTAAAAACATTAATCGCAGCGGACGGTTATACGATACTAAGCTAATTAGGATTGATACTCTTTTCTTAGCTGTCCCGCAGCTTGTACCATATGCTCCAGACTCGGTTTTGTTTCAGCCGTACCTCTGGTCTTCAAGCCACAGTCAGGATTTACCCATAGTTTTTCTTTTGGAAGCTTCTCCAGCATCAAATCCAAAACCTGTTTTATCTCTTCTACAGTTGGAATTCGTTCGGAATGAATGTCGTATACACCGGGACCTACTTGAGTTTGAAAATGATTTTCTTGTAAGGCATCAAGAATAGCAAGATTAGAACGTGACGCTTCAAATGTAATTACATCAGCATCCATATCATCAATTGCAGAAATAATGTCCGTAAATTCACTGTAACACATGTGCGTATGTATTTGTGTTTCAGGTTTGACTCTGCTGTGAACCAAACGGAAAGCCGGAATGGCCCAGCTGAGATATGCTTCCTTCCACTCAGATTTTCTCAGCGGAAGTTTCTCTCTTAATGCAGCTTCATCTACTTGAATGACTCGAATACCGTTTGCTTCTAAGTCCAACACTTCATCACGAATGGCTAAGGCAATTTGATAAGCACATTCTTTTAAAGAAATATCCTCTCTTGGAAAAGACCAATTCAAAATGGTCACCGGTCCTGTAAGCATGCCTTTCATTGGTTTATTTGTTAAGCTTTGTGCATATACAGACCATTCTACTGTCATAGATGTTTCCCTGGAAATATCTCCCCAAATAATAGGCGGCTTCACACAACGTGTGCCATAAGACTGTACCCATGCCTTTTCCGTAAACAAAAAACCATTCAAATATTCTCCAAAATACTCCACCATGTCGTTGCGTTCATATTCGCCATGTACCAATACATCCAAGCCTATATTCTCTTGCAGCTTTACACATTCGGCAATTTTATCTCGGTTGAATTGTACATACTGTTCTTTTGAAATTTCTCCCGCTTTGAATTCTTTACGATTTGACTTTACATCAGATGTCTGCGGAAAAGAACCTATTGTAGTCGTTGGGAACAATGGCAGATTCAGAACTTCTTTTTGTATTTGTTCACGTACTGCAAATTCAGGTAGTCTGACAAAATCGCTGTCTTGAATAGATACGATACATTCTTGCACTGCATGATTGATTCCACTTCTTGCCCGGCTGAACAATTGACGATTTTGCAAAAATTTCTCTGTCTGATAAGTATCCTCTTCTAAAATTTCTTTTAGTTCTTTTAATTCCTTTAACTTTTCTTCGGCAAACGCAAAGTACCTTTTATAATCTTGGGAAAGTTTGTTTTCATGTTCCAATGTATATGGTACATGCTGCAACGAACAAGAGGTACTTAATACAATTTCATTGCAATAGGTCTGCAAGGTTTCTATCAAGCTACAAGTTTTCGCATACTCATTGCGCCAAATATTTTTTCCGTTTATAACGCCTGCAAACAAAATTTTATCGGCTGGAAAGCCATAAGTTTGGATTAACTCCAGCGATTTTACTCCTTCAACAAAATCCAGACCCACACCATCAAAAGGAAGCGAACAAACCTCTTGATAGCAGTCACGTATATCTCCAAAATATGTTTGCAGCAACACATGAACAGAATGTTTGACTGACAAAATTTTGCTGTAAATTTGATGAAACAGCGCTATATCTTCTTTAGATAAATCTCGCACCAAGTACGGCTCATCGAACTGAATCCACTGGGCTCCAATCGAATGAAATTTTGTTAAAATGTCCATATATGCAATGACCATATCATCAATCACATCTTTTTGTTTTCTGTTCCCTGAGAATTTTAATAATTTCAGCAAAGTAAAGGCACCCAAGATAACAGGCTTTGTTTCTATCCCCAGCTCTTTCGCTTCCAAATATTCATCAAACGCTTTTGTGCCGCACAGACGTATTTCCGCTTCATCGTCCAATTCAGGGACAATATAATGATAATTTGTGTGAAACCATTTTTTCATAGCCAATGCTTTTACATCACCATTTTCTCCTTGATATCCCCTTGCCATTGCAAAATAAGTATCCAACGGAGATAACCCTAGCTTCTGGTAACGGGCCGGTATGATATTTAGAAGTACTGCGGTATCCAGTGTTGTATCATAAAACGAAAAATCATTGGATGGAATAAATTCAATACCATGTTCCAACTGCGTTTTCCAATGTGTCTTACGTAATCTATTGGCTGCTTGTTTTAACTCTGTTTGTTCTATGGCATGTTTAAAATAAACTTCACTTGCAAACTTTAATTCTCTTAAAGTACCTATTCTCGGATATCCTACTACTGATAACTTCATATTTATATGTCCTTTCTGTTATTTTTTTCATTATAACACGCGGACTTTATGACAAAGTAATACTGATATTTGATAGATAACCATAGTATTATACTATGGTTATTATTTTTTGATTATTTAATGTTAATATAAATAACAATATAACTGACATTTGTATTGTTAAATATGTAAATATCAAGCACAAAAGGAACAAAATTACAGTCATTTGTATTAAAATAATAACGGCGTCAAAGGCGCCATTTTCTTCTGTCTGATTCACTTCTGACCTATCTGACTGATTGCATGTAAGCAGGATTCACAAATACAAATACTTTTATGATGAATGACCATATGGTTTAACTGTTCAACGTGTGAACAAAATACACATTTTTTGTCAATCGGATGCAGTATCATACGAGCGCCCTCTAATTCCAGGGAAAATTCATCAGGATTACCTAATTTTTGTCTGATAGTAGAAGGCAGCATTACTCTGCCAAGATTGTCCAGTTTTTCCGTATACAATAAGCTGTCCAGTTCAAAAAAGGAAATGGATTTATGATGTTCCACAGCATAATCAATCACTTCTTTTACAAGATCGGGCTGACCATCCCATAATGCAATAATATGGTCGCATTGCTCGCAGAATTGTTCTATTGCTTGTCCCTTATTTTCACATTCAGCCAAATTTTTTGTAACAAAGCGAATTCGATTTACATCTGCATATTGAACAATACTTTGATTTAAATGCTCCGGCACTGAAGATATTACCTTTGTAGTATTTTTGGGTATTAATTTTGCAAAATTTATTTTTTGAAAGCTTGCGGAAGATATAATTGCCACCTTCATTGAAATCTATCCTTTCAATACGTGAATGTACAGTAATTATAATCTATTATCACTGGATTGTTAATCATATTTATTGTAAAAAATATACTATTACTGTAATAACTGTAAGTAATATTTTGAACCTGTTATGATTAACCTAATAATGATAGGTGGTGAATCAATATGGAATTACATGAAATTTTGTCAACATTGAGAGAAGAAAAAGACATGAAACAGCATGAAGTTGCAGAAAAAGTTCACGTTACAAAATCAGCTATTTCCAGTTATGAAACAGGTTCCAGCCAGCCTTCATATTCTGTTCTTGTTGCGCTTGCTGACTTATATGACGTTAGTGTAGATTTTCTATTGGGAAGGACACAAATGAGACTACCTTTTCATAATTTTGAACAAGGTTTTAAAACAGAAACAGGTGTATTTCCATTAAATTCATTATACAATCTATCCAGTACAAATAAAGATTTAATTGCAAAACTTGTAATTATGTTATATGAAAATGAACAGTATCGAAAAAAACGAAAAAATAATAAAAACAGTTAGTCGAACATTAAAATAGAAAAACCGCCCAATCATATCAAAGGGGCGGTTTTCTTTATGTTTGTCTAATCCATATAACTCTGTACAGAACGATCTACTAAATCCGCTCTGTGCTCAAAAAAACGATTCAGCAAATAAAATGCCATAACACATAATAAAATACAAATGCCGGGAGGTAAGTACCAATTAAATATTCCCCTGGAAAATCCTCCTCGTTTAAAAGCAAAATTAATCATGCCTCCCCATGTAACATGAGTGGTATCTCCCAGACCCATAAAACTTACCGAAGCTTCTGTAAGCATACATTGCCCCACAGATAAAATATATTTTGCCCATATGACATCTGATACATTAGGCAAAATATGTTTCAGCATAATACGCCATTTGGGTACACCCAATGTTTGTAATGATTCTATAAAAGGAGCGCATTTTACTTGCTTGGTTTTGGCTCTGACAGCTCTTGCGGTTGAACACCATCCCAACAAAGAGATGGACAGAATCACATTTTGAACTCCTGCCCCCAGGTATGCAGCCAAGATAATCGTCATGGGAAGCATGGGAATTAACAAAAATATATTAATAAACCCATTTATCACTTCTCCTAACCACCCTTGGAAATAACCTGCGGCAATCCCTACCAGTACTCCTACAGCCAGTGAAATAAATGCAGCGGTAATTCCTACAAGCATAGTGGTAGACGCCGCATAAATCAATTCTGATAAAATATCATATCCCATATCATTGGTTCCCAACCAATGGACAGCACTCATAGGCGCCCAAGGTTCAAACATGTCTTTCGGAGAATATGGAGCAATCCACTGTGGAAAAAAGGAAAACAATGCAAATATCAGCATAATAACCGCACCTATGATAACGGAAGGCGTCATCCATACCCAATATTTTTTATGTTTCATTGTTCACACCAAACCTTTGCCTAGGATCAACCATAATACAAATCACATCTGTTAATATGTTTCCCAATATCACTAAAAGAGCAATGAAAAAGAAACAGCCTTGCAGAGTAGGATAATCGCGAAAGATAGCTGCATCATAAATCAGGCTTCCCATGCCATGAATGGAAAAAATAACTTCTGTAATCATGGAACCCGAAATTAAAAAACCAAGATTTAAGCCTACCATAGCAATGAATGATTGGCATACATTTTTAAAAATATGGATAAAACGAATGCGATTGGCAGATAACCCCCTTGCCTTTGCATATATCACATATTTTTCTTCTTTCGCTGCAGCAACAGAATTACGTACAAGCAAATATTTATTGGGAGTGGATACCAGCGTTACGGTTAAAATAGGCAAAATTAAATGCCAAACGCGGTCCCAAAAAGAAAAAAAGCCGTTGGATGAAGCATTGGTAGAAGTTAATCCTCCCAGAGGAAAAATATCCAGTTGAAAGCTAAACACCGTAACCAACATCATGGCCAGTAAAAAAGTAGGAACCGCATCCAGAACGATAAAACCGGTTGTAATTCCATTATCTAATTTTGTATTTTTACGGTACCCCATAATGGTACCTAGTACCAAAGCCAAAAGAGACGATAATATTAATGCAGGAATGGCAATCATCAGCGTAGAAGATATCCTCTTTTTCAATAAATTACTGACGCTGTCATTATTATGATAGGAAAATCCCAAATCACCTTGAATCAAATGAAGGAGATAATCCCCAAATTGTTGCCCTAACGGTTTATCTAATCCCAGTTTTGTTTCATACTCCTTCATTTTCTCTTCACTCATTGAAGACTCATCCTGACCTGTCAGCATCAATACAGGATTGCCCGGCATAATTCTGGGAAGGAAAAAATTAATTAAAATTACTACAAATAAACAAATCATACTGCTGATAATACGACGTATGATTTGTTTTCTGGAACGCATCAATAAAAATTCCCCTCCTTATTTTTCCGAGATTGTCCTGTTTTCCAATTCATTACCGCCATATGATAAGTAATGTCATCTGTACACATCCCATTTTCGGAATTCTCAGATAAGTACGTGTAAATGATATCGTGATGTTTGGGTTGGTTGTATCCAAAAATATCAAAATAAATCCGGTACCGTTCCACAGCTTCTTCCAGCTGTATTACAGAATGGGACACAGAGTGAAAGAATTGTATATTTGGGTATCTGCCCAATGCATAAAGCAAATGAAATTGATATATGATATCCGGCGACAATCCTTTCAGCGGTTGGTCGGTAAGCTGCATTCTCAATTCTCTTCTCAGGCTTGAAGATGAATTTTTGGCAACCGAAACCAAACAACAATGATTTTTAGACAAACGTTCAAATTTCATCAGACTTTCATAATCACAAATAGCAGGACACATTGCCGCAAAGACAACATCATATTGTTTATTTTCAGGTAAATTTTCAAATAAAGACTGACGATACGTAAGATTGGTTATTTTTTCTTTCTCTGCGCGTTGTTTCAAAACACATAGCATTTGTTCTGACATATCAACAGCAGTAACATGTTTATAATTCGCAGCAAAATTTAATGTGTATTCCCCTGTTCCACATCCTATCTCCAAAACTTGACACTCTTTTGAGTTTTCTTCTTGTGCATTTAACACGGAAATGATTTTTTGTGTCATACCATTACTCTCATTTACGTTTTGGTGTTTGGCGATATGATTCCAGTAAATATTCCATTTAGAATACTGCTCCATTCTCTCTTTTTGGGTACAACCAATTTGCTCTGAAAGCAAATCAGAGATTGCTTCTATATTAGATTTCATATCTATATTCTCCCAATAAATAAAGGGACGTGAACAGTAATTACGCTGTATCACATCCCAAACGTTCTATTCTGTTACTTCTTTTGTGATGGAATACCATGTATCCATATTTAATAATCCAAAGGTACCGTCAACGGTAAAATTATCATATTCACTGTTATATGCTTGTATAAATTGGTCCCAATACATTGGAATTGCAGGCACATTTTCTGCATAATAACGCTGTACATCCGCTACCAAATCAGCATATTCGTCACTGTTAGACGTTCCCATTTTATCAGCCAACTCCTGAAAAGCAGAATCATTCACATTTGCCATACCTGTTTTGGAACGGCTATCCATATAAGGAACACCTGCACCCTGTTTCATAACCATTCCCCAAGGCGTAGCACGTGTCAGCATGGCTACATGGCCGCGTTCTTGTTCCGAAATAGTCCTGAACTGTGCTGTATCTACTGATTTTTGAACTACTTGAATCCCAACTTCTTTCAAATTAGCAGTAATCAATTCTGCCATTCTGGCGTAGGTAGGTTTATCGGTTCTGACTAAAATTTCTAATTCCAAATCTTTGCCATTGTATTCTAAAATTCCGTCTTGGTTAGAATCTTTGGCTCCCGCCTGTTCTAAATACTGTTTTGATTTTTCTATGTCTCTTGTTAGTTTCTCTGTATCAATATACCCAAAGGAGCCCTTTGGAATAATACCAAAATTACCTGTGGTTGCATATTCTGTGCCAAACAATTTAGCCATTTGTTCGTAATCAATGGCATATGCAATTCCTTTTCTGATATCTGCATTGTTAACAGGCTCAGCCTGAGTATTAAAATACATTAAAGTAATACCGGTGTCCGGAACAACTTGCAGTGTAATATCTTTATTGTTCTCCAATTTTTTTGCTTCGTTTGCGTCAATTCCGTTGGCATAGAAATAAACCATGTCAATTTCGCCTTTTTCCAAAGCCATATATAATGTATCTGTATTTGCATATAATTTCACGATAATCTTATCTACATTCGGTTTTCCGTCAATATAATTTTCATAAGCTTTAAATTCCAAGGTACCGGCACTTTCATCAAATTTGACGAATTCATAAGGACCATTTCCAATGGCTGATTTCTCATCTGTAAATGTTTCCAAATCTGTTACATCTTTAAAGATATGTTCCGGAAGAATACGGAATGTAACCAAATCAATCGGTAATCTTGCATTTTCTGTTTCTGATACAAACTCTACTGTTTGGTCATCTACAACACGAATTGTGTAATTTGGAAACGTATTCTGCAATTCTGCTGTAAACTTCACATCTTGTGCTGTAACAGGTTCTCCGTCATGCCAAGTCAATCCTTTGCGCAGCTGAAATGTCCACGTTTTATTATCCTTTGTTTCAAAGCTTTCAGCCATGAACGGCTTTAAATCTCCATTTTCATCTTGTTTTACAAGCGCCATATGTGTCAATGTACCTGACAATACATCAAAATCATATGTCTCTCGACTAATAGAGGTAATCTTCATTGTGGTGCCAATCACCATTGTGTCAATTTGTTTTGTTGTGTCCGCTGCTCCACTTACAGCCGGTTCATTCGATGCACTTGAAGTATTCTCTTGCGTTCCGCACCCTGCAAATACGGCAATACATAAAATTACTGCCATGATGAATGAGGGTATTTTCCATTTTCCTTTCATTCTTTACTCCTCCAAAATTAAATAATTTATGTAAATCACTCAAAGTGTTTACGTACCTTTCATTAAACTGAGCATACCATTTTGTAAACCATAAACTTTACTGCAAAATGCTTTTACCAAAGGAAGATTGTGCGAGATAAAAATAAAGCTTACATTTTGTTCTTTTATCAATCTTTTATAAATTTGTATCACTTGTGCCTGTGCAGAAACATCCAACATAGATGTAGATTCGTCTGCAATAATCAATTCGGGCGATACTGCCAATGCTCTTGCAATTACAACACGTTGCGCTTGCCCTCCTGAAATTTGACCGGGATAACGCGTAAAGATATCATCTTCCAATCTGACAGAATGCAATAATTGGTAAGCGCATGTTTGAGCCTGTTTTTTCTGTTTGACCAATTTATGTACAAATAAAGGTTCCATAATGCTGCTTCCAATTTTTTGTTTGGGATCAAGCGACAAATAGGGCTGCTGGGGAATCAGCTGAATTCGAGTACGAAATTCTTTTTGAAATGTTTTTTCGGCCCCAACGATGTGCGTCCCCTTAAAATAAATATCTCCGTGTTCAGGACGTATCAACCCGCAAATAATTCTGGCTATGGTAGATTTTCCGGCACCGCTTGGACCTACAATTCCGACCGCTTCCCCCCGCTCTACCGTGAAAGAGGCATCATCCAATACCACCTGCTTTTGTTTGTTTCCCGCATAAAACTGCATTTTTAAGTGTTCTGCTCGAAAAAAAATATCAGACAAAAAAGCACCTCCTCCAAACCGTATCAACCTGATGCAGTTGAGGAATCTGCTCAGCACAAATATTTTTTGCAATTGGGCATTGAGCATAGAAAGGGCACCCTGTTTCTGATTGTATTCCATCCGGATTTTGATAAATCTCAAAACCATTTTCCGGCAACGCATGTATCAAGCTCCGGGTATAGGGATGAACAGCCTGCTGCAATATTTCTTTCGCATCTCCATATTCCATAATCATTCCTGCATACATCACAGCTATTTTATTACAGCGCCCTGCAATATCAATGCTATGTGTAATTAGAATGACCGCACTATTTTGGAACGATTCATCTAGGCGGTCTAGAAATAACAGCGCATTTTTTTCATCCACTCCCCTGGTCGGCTCATCTGCAATGACCAATTGAGGCGATGACGATAGTCCAATTGCTAAAATGACACGCTGAGCCATACCACCTGATAACTGAAACGAATATTTATTTAATATTGTTTTAGGATTCTCAAAACCAACTTGATATAATAAATCAATTGCTTTTGCAAGCATGTCCCGCTTTTTTTTGATACCATTTGCTTTTAATGTTTCAAACATTTGATATTTTATTTTTAATACCGGATTCAGAAATTCCGAACCATTCTGAGGTATAAATGCGAACTCTTTTCCTCTGAATGCATTCATTTCTTTTGGTTTTAACTCCAAAAGATTCTTTCCATTTAAATAAATTTTTCCTGCTGCGTGACAGTTACCGGGCAGCAAACCAAAAATAGCCATCGCCGTCATCGTTTTACCGCATCCGCTTTCTCCAACAATAGCCAAACGATCACCCTTATCTGCCGTAAAACCAATATCTTGAATAATGGCAGAGGAACCACTTTTGGTTTCCGCAGTTACAAACACATTTTTTAATTCCAGAATATGTTTCTCCATCTCAACTCTCAACCGTCATCATATTTTTATGTTACGAAGCTCTGTCCAAAATGAAATCAAAAAACAGGCTATAAGCATTTTTTAATGTTATATAAATATCTTCTGTTTTGCACTCAGGTAAATCCTGATAAATGGAATGTACACAACCAATGATAATAATTTTCATTTGATGTTTCTTCTGCTGAGAAATATTGATACCGTTTAAGTTAAAAAATTGCGTTATAAATTTTATATTACGCAAATAAGTTCTTTTCATGAATAAATCCAATCCTTCTTCATGGAGCAAAAACTGAATAAGAGACTGATTGCTGTGTATGTATTCCGACACTGCCATTAATGTACTTTGAGAGACGGGATGACAGGCAGTATGCAAATCTTTTTTATAAATGTCGCCAATTCCGCTGATAAAATCATCATGAAGCTCATAAATTAAGTCATCCATATTTTCAAAGTTTGCATAAAAAGATGTTCTCGATATGTGGGAGGCTGCTGAAATCGATTTAATATTAATTGCCTGTGTCGGATTTTGTTTTAACATCTCTTTCACGGATGCCTTTAACCGTACTCGTGTATGCTGTTGTTTTTTCATATACTCCCCGCCTCGTTTGTAAATCTTTATCATCAATCTAACATCCATCAAATATAAAATCAATTCATTTTTGCCTTAGTGAAAAATTTCAGTCACTTTTGGTTAACACTCATTACATTTGTGTTCACCACACTCTTATTTACTATGTTATACTTTTTATAAATCATGGTAGAACAAAAACGAATTCTTTTTCTTCTTGTAAAATATAATGGTTTACACCGGAATCAAATAGATATAATATGTATTAGCTGTAATTGACAATCAACTTAATAAAAAGATTTTGTTTTTCTCTATTATGATGGTCCCCACATTTCTTAATTTCACATATTTCATACTTAGACAAACAAGTGTTGCTTAACCTAAAAATTTCATTTTTCCCTTATATTTGTAAGAACAGCTAATCTTATTAAAATATTGTGATTCTAAAGCAAAAACTCAGGAGACTGAAAATCTCCTGAGTTTTTATTATTCAAGATTATTTTTCACGGTAAAACTTACATTTATTTGTACCATGAAATATAATTGCAATCGTAATGTTTCAATACTATATACTTTAAAAAATATACGATACAATTCTTTCTCTTTTATCTATATAAAAATATTTTGAAACAAACAACATAAAAAAATCTATGGTTCCTTAGTGCATAAATAATAAGTCCAGACATAATTGAAAAGTTCCAACAAAGTGACTGATGTCTTATCTATAACCAAGCCATCTAAAAGCTCAGTCTAAATCAAAATCTTTGATATATGCGTCTTTATTCTCAGTACAAAAACATATTAATTGAAATATTCAAATATACATCATAGAATAGATTGGCCTTGCTGATACTGCACTTTAAAATTACCGAACCTGATTGGAATTGTCTTCATACAAATATGTTCTTGCCCACCTAGAAAAGGTATTGTGATTGGTATTCATTCTGCGGGAAGCCTCCCTCAGACTAATTTGTTCATCTAACCACAACTGCAATACATCAGGAAATCCTTCCGGAATAGCTAATCTAGGTCTGCCAAAACGAACCCCCTTTGCCTTGGCTTCACGAATTCCTTCCGCCTGACGCTGTCTGATATTTTCCCTTTCTACCTGAGCAACGTAAGATAAAATCTGCAAAACAAGATCTGCAATAAATTTACCTGTAATACCGTTTACAGGACTTTTTGTATCAAGCAACGGAAAATCAATTACTTTAATATCCACATCTTTCACTTTTGTTAAGAATCGCCACTGTTCAATAATTTCATCATAGTTTCTTCCCAATCTGTCAATTGATTTAATGTACAATAAATCCCCTGCTTTTAATTTTTTTACCATCCTTTTATAATGCGGTCTTTTAAAATCTTTTCCTGAAAATTTGTCGATGTAAATATGCTTATCATCTATCCCTACCTCGTACATTGCTGCCATTTGACGTGCAATGTTTTGATCCTTACTGGATACCCTCACATATCCATATTCCATAATATGAAACCTCCTAAACAGTCCAAATATACGTCATTTTATACCAGTACACTATTGGTGTACTAAAATATAAGCTTCTATGGAAATCTGGCCCATTTGTAGTAACTCCCTTTTTTAAATATAGACACAGTTTATCATTTCTCCTAAATGTGTTCATGCGCAAAATTGCAAAAATGCATTTTCTCCCGATATATCATATCTGCAAAAATACGCCCTATCTCCCTATCAAATTTATTTTTTGATGTATTGGTAAGTTTTGTGCAAAAAATTCACAATCTAAATATGTAAAATGATATTCCAAATATTGATACTGGATTTTTTATTGCAATTGTGTATAATTAGATTGTAGACAAAATTACAAACTTTTAAAACAAATGTATAAAAGGAGTTAAAAACATGAAGAAAAAAGCATTGGCAACCTTTTTATCCGTGTGTATGTTAGCTACAGTAGCAGTTCCTACTGCAATTGTTTCTGCAACTACTGACACTGATACCGGGGATGCAGGTACCAGTTCCAATCAACCGACAGAACAAAAAGCTGTAACTGTTACAAAAGATGAAAGTTCAGCTCAGTTTGACTCTCTTGAAGATGCTGTGGCAGCTGCTGAAGAAGGAAGTATAATCACATTAAATGAAAATATTACTGTTACTCAAAGTGCCTACATTACAAAAGGCATTACACTAAATGGTAACGGTCACTCTATTACAGGCGTAGGAGACTTCTCTTCCTCCTCTAACCCTGCCGTAGTATTAATTGATACTGACAATGCTGTCGTTTTAAGCAACTTGTCCATTATTGGAGGAACAAGCAATAAATTTCCACTTAATATTTATACCAGCCCAAATGTTACTTTAAACAATGTTTCTGTTACAAACGTATTTACAAATGGTGGAGCTATGCTTGTAAATGCTTCCAGCGTGACAGTAAACGGCAACTTATCTGTTTCTACTGCAGCGGGCTCATGGTATGGTATTAATGTAGACTCCGGTGTTGGTGTAGAAACTACAAATCCTATCTTAACATTTGCTGCAAGTTCTAAAATTACCTATACCAATACAGATGATGGCTCTTACAACGCTGAAGGCCCTGCCGCTATTTGTGTTGATAAACCAACACAGTATACAAATGCAATTGCAGGTTATGAAGCTGCCGGTCTTGCAGCACCTACAAGAAATGAAAAACAACAAGATCTTTATTATCTTGCACAAGCAGCTGATGTAGAAGTATCCGAAGTAACTTTAGATCAAACTGCCGTCACACTAAAACCGGGCGAAACGGTTCAGCTTCATGCAACTGTCAATCCGGAAAATGCAACAAACAAAACAGTAACTTTCTCTGCAGATAATCAACAAGTGGCTACTGTATCTGAAGATGGCCTTGTAACAGCCCATGCTCCAGGACAAGCAACCATTACTGCAAAAACAGCAAACGGTAAAACCGCTACCTGTGTTATTACCGTTGAAAATGATGAAGTTGTCACTCCTCCAAGCAACGATATTATTGCTCCTACACCGGAGCTATCCGATGAAACTGTAGTTGGAGACACTACATCCGTTAGCGCTCCTGTTGAAGTTTCTCAAGATGCGCTCAACAATGCAACCGCAGAGAACCCTGTTACCATCTCCGTTCATCTTCCAACAACCGCTTTGGTACAAACCATCGCGAACAGTACAACTTCCAATATTTCCTTGGACGTAACCATTCCTGATGAAGCAATTCACAATGCAAATGTTAAAATGGCACAAATTAAACTGGAAAAAGCTGTATTTGAACAAGTAAAAGCCTCCGGTAAAACCTTTACCATCCATGTTGCAGGCTCTGATGGAAAAGATCTTTATTCATGGACTTTTGACGGCAGCGAAATTACAGATACCACAATTGATGTAAACTTAGCTATGACAGTTAGCTCTTCTGAAGATAATCAAGCAATTAAGGAAGCTTTAGGCGGTAACCAAGGCACTGTTCTTTCTTTCGCTCATGAAGGCAATCTACCCGCGAAAGCAACTGTAAAAGTAGATGTAAGCGCAAGCTTCCAACCGGGCGAAACTGCATACTTCTACTACTATAATCCGGAACTAAATGTAATGCAGGCAATGGGTGACGGTTATGTGGTAGACGAAAATGGTTATGTTGAAGTATCCATTACACACTGCTCTGATTACGTGTTAACTAAAACACAGCTGAATATCGACCATGATAACGGTACAAACAGCGGTACAAATATTGGTAACGATATGGACTCTCCACAAACCGGAGATAATACAAATCTGATGATTAGTATTGCTGCGGTTACAGCTGCAAGCGCCGCAATTACAGGTTTTGTTGTTATTAAAAAACGTAAAACACAAGACTAATATCTTATTTTTTCTAACTTTTGGCTCAATTATTTTTTATATTTTTTCTTAATTAAAAAGAGGCTTGAAATAAATTCAAGCCTCTTTTTTTATTATAATATGATTGTTTTCTGTTTTCATTTTTAAAGGTATACTTTTACAAATTTACCTATAATTTGTAATTTGTAGCATAATTATAATATAAATACTCACTTTTTTCAAGTGAAATTTACTTTTTCAGGTGTTTTGCAAAAGTATACGTAACCAATTTTCTATATTAACGATACTTAGGAAGTACTAACTAAAAATATAAAAAAAAGGATAAAATATGGAAACAAGATTAGATTGGATAGATACTGTAAGAGGAGTCGCAACATTTTTTGTCGTCTTATGCCATTCAATTGACAATATATACTTTACTCAAAACACTGATATCGCGAATAGCAGTATTTTTCTTCAGCTTTTTATTTTTACGTTCTTTACATTAGGGAGACTTGGTGTACCTTTGTTTTTATTTATCAGCGGTTATCTTCTGTTACAACGCAAATATAATAACAAAAAATGTTTTCGCTTTTGGAAGCATAATTTATTACCACTGTTTATTCTTACAGAAGTATGGCTTTTCATTTATCAGTTGTTTTCCGCCTGGTTTTGGAAAACAGATTTTCAATGGGTCACATTATTTAAAACTATGATTTTTTTGAGGCCTTCAGATATGATCCATATGTGGTATCTCCCCATGATTTTAGGTATGTATATCAGCCTACCCTTTGTATCTGTTATTTTGAAAAGGTTTCATTGGAAAATATGGATTATTCCATTGGCAATTGTGGCGGCATATTCATTTGGTACGCCTACGATAAACCTGATATTGAATGCGTTCGGACATACAACCGTATCAAATGGTATTGATTTAAGTTTCCTGGGAGGTATTTACGGAACATATTTAATTTTTGGTTATATGGTTTATAAAGAATCCTCAGTTAACTTAATAAAAAAGTATTCACTGAAAAAATATTTTTTGCTAGCCGCCGGGGTGTTTTTTATTATAACTGTTTTGACGCAGATCTATTTAACAAGAATAGGACATTTCTATACTGCTTGGTATGACTTTATTCCTCTGGCATTAACAGCTGCATTTTTGTTTATGAGCTTTAAGAACTGCTGTCTTCCCGGTAAGCTAACTTGTATTTTTCATCGCCTTGCAAAGTATTCCTTTGGAATTTTTCTTGTACATAATCCTATAATGGTCATGATTGCCCGCTATATTCCACTGTATGGGCTGTCAATCTACAGTAAAATTATAGTATCGCTATTACTCACCTTTGCAATTAGTTGGGGATTTGTAGAACTGGTTTCCAAAATACCTAAGGTGGGAAAAGCTCTTTTTTTCATCAAATAAGTTATCCAAATATATATAAACAAACGGTATCGGACCGTGGGAGTATATTGCATGTTTTTAATCTTTTAAAACAGAAAAAGCACGGACAGTACTGTCCGTGCTTTTTCCTGTTTGGGCTTGCGCTGCAAAAAATATCGCTGTAACCGCGCATAAAAACTTCATATACAAAATAAAACCCCGAAGCAACTTAAGCATCGAGGTTTTAACTGGAGCTGCTAACGCGATTCGAACGCGTGACCTCGTCCTTACCAAGGACGTGCTCTGCCTACTGAGCCATAGCAGCAAAATGGCGACCTAGAACGGGCTCGAACCGTCGACCTCCAGCGTGACAGGCTGGCGTTCTAACCAACTGAACTACTAGGCCATATACTGATTTGCAACGATAATTATTATACCCTTTTTTTACGTGTCTGTCAACAGATTTTTCATCTTAAATATTTGGTATTTTCTCATACTTTATTCATGACAAATTACAAAAAATTTGTTATAATATTTATTATATAATAAATAATTTTTGGTGGTGAAAGAATGCCTGCTTTTGTTGAATTTGACCATGTATATAAACGTTATAAGATGGGTGAAGTCACAATCACCGCAAATGACGACGTTTCATTTGCAGTGAATAAGGGGGAATTTGCTGTCATTGTAGGCTCCAGCGGCGCCGGAAAATCTACCGTACTCAACATTCTGGGAGGTATGGACCATTGTGATGAAGGGACGATTTATGTAGACGGCAAAAAAATCAGCGATATGAAAGAACGCGAACTGACTACATATCGCCGCTATGATATCGGCTTTGTATTCCAATTTTATAATTTGGTACCCAATCTAACCGCAAAAGAAAATGTTGAACTGGCTTGTCAAATTTGTAAGGACCCATTAGATGTAGAAACCGTATTGACCAATGTTGGCCTAAAAGACCGTATGAGCAACTTTCCGTCACAATTATCCGGCGGTGAACAGCAGCGTGTTTCCATTGCCCGTGCCCTTGCGAAAAATCCAAAGCTTCTTCTATGCGATGAGCCAACCGGAGCTTTGGATGACAATACCGGTAAAACCATTCTAAAACTTTTGCAGGATACATGTTATCGCGATGGTATGACTGTTATTCTAATCACTCATAACCATGCCATTACACCTATGGCTAACCGAATTATTACCATGAAAAACAGTAAGGTAATCAGTAATGTTTATAACGAAAATCCGGTTCCAATTGAGCAAATTGAGTGGTAAATACACTTAATACTGCCCCAAAGAGAGGGGGAGCATTTTATGGGCGGAGCTCTTTGGAAGGATACCCTTCGTGAAATTAGACATTCCATTAACCGCTTTATCTCTATTTTAATTATCATAGCGCTTGGTGTAGGCTTTTTTGTTGGTATTAAATGTGCCAGCCCCAGTATGCTGAAAACAGCGGATGACTATTTTGAAACACACGATTTAATGGATTTTAAACTGCAATCCACTGTGGGATTTGATGATGAAGATTTACAAGCCATTGCAGATATGAAGCATATTGCAGAAATTATGCCCTCGTATTCTGCTGATGTCATCTTACAGCAGGAAAATAAAAATGCAACTGTAAAAGTGATGGGCATTCAACCTGATAATTCCTCTTATACAGAATTGAACAAACCCGTTGTCATTGAAGGCAGAATGCCTCAAGCTGCCAATGAATGCGTGGTAGACCATTCGCAGGCTGTAAATGAATCCATTACCATAGGCAGTACTGTACAGTTTGCCCCCACTGTCGGCGAACAACCACTTTCTGAAATACTAAACCGCGATACTTATACAGTTGTAGGTATTGTGGAATCTCCTATGTTTATTACAGCAGACCGTGGACAAAGCACGGTTGGAGACGGTACCATTTATTGCTTTTTCATGATTCCCCAGGAAAACTTTGCATACAAGTCCTATACGGAAGTATATGTTCAGACTGATATGAGCAAAGAAGGTGTTTCCGCTTTCAGTGATGAATACAAAAATGCAATGAAAGAAATCGAAACGCAGCTGGATGAGCTGGGCAGCGAACGCGTACAAAACTTTGAGCAAACCACATTAAAGGATGCGCGTGAAGAGCTGGCACAAGCAAAGGTCGATTACGAGGAAGGACAAAAGGAAGCTCAAACACAGCTAAGCGATGCCAAACAACAGTTGGAAGACGGTAGAGTACAACTGGAACAGGGGCAAGCAGAATTAGAAGAAGGAGAAAAACAACTGGAAATCGGAGATGCAACTGCCGCGGCAGGTTTTGCATCGGCCCAATTCCAATTAAACTCCGCAAAACAGCAGTTGGATTCCGGTTGGCGTGCACTTGCTCAGTCAAAAGAACAACTTGCACAATCCGAACAGATCATCAACGACGGAAAAGCGCAAATTGCAGACGGCGAACGTCAATTGCAGGATGCATGGAACCAGTATGATTCCGGAAAAGCTCAACTGGAGCAAGCATCTTCACAGCTTACCCAAATCAAACAGGAATATGAAGCTCTTGTTGCAAGCGGTGAATTAAAAAATCCGGATAAACAGTTGGAGTTTGCTCGAATGGCATCTGCTGCTTTAACAGACTTTATTTCATTACTGCAAAACAATCAAGGAGATGCTGACATTATAACAATGCTGCAATCTTTAAAGTCTGAAATTGACAATCGCATTCAAAAGGCTGAAGAGGAAATTGCACAGGGAAATCCAACGCCTCCTCTGATAACAGACGCTGAATTGGCATTAATTCAAATGATAATGCCTACACTGTTCCAACAAGCAGAAACCGCCTTAAACGATGCCTCTGAACAATTAGAACAAGGAAAAGCAGAACTTGACAACCAGCAAGCATTGCTGGACAGCAAAAAACAAGAATTGGCTTCCGGAGAAGCACAACTGGAGCAAGGCAAACAAGCACTTGCAGAAGCTGAGAGAACATTAAACGAAAGTCAGGCACAGTACACAGCAGGCATTGAAGCACTGCGGATACAAAAAGAACAATATGAAGTTCAACGTGCAAACGGAGTTGCCGAATTAGAGTCAGGGCGCGCTGAATTGGAACAAGCAAGAATTGATTTGGAAGAAGGTCAAAAAGAATACGACAAGGCCGTTGAAGAAACAAATCAAACCCTTGCCGACGCCAAAGCACAAATTGACGACGCACAGGAACAGCTGGATTCCTTTGACGAATTAAAATGGTATGTATTCAGCAGAGATGATAATCCCGGTTACGGAGATTATGAATCTGATACGCAGCGTGTCGACGCCGTAGCGTCTGTCTTCCCCGTGTTCTTTATTGCAGTTGTTATCTTGGTAACCCTGACAACTATGACACGTATGGTAGAGGACCAGCGCATTCAAATCGGCACCTTAAAAGCACTGGGATATTCTTCAAAAGCAATTACGGGCAAGTATTTTATTTACTCTTTCCTTGCAGGTATCATTGGCTGTGCGGTAGGATTGGTTGTGGGTATCTTCTTATTCCCCAGCCTAATCTATATGGCATATGGTGCAATGTATCCTGCACTGCCGAATTTGATTTATTCCGTACCATGGTTATATCCGTTTTTGGCAATCATTGCAGCAATTTTATGTACGTCTTTCGTTTCCATTTTGGCTTGTTACAACTCGCTTCGTGTACAGCCGGCCATATTAATGCGTCCAAAAGCTCCAAAACCGGGAAAACGTATCCTTTTGGAACGAGTAAGTTTTATTTGGAAACATTTGAGCTTTACCTCTAAGGTAACGGCACGTAATTTATTCCGTTATAAGATTCGCTTTTTAATGACCATTTTAGGTGTGGCAGGATGTACCGCATTGATTATTGCTGCTCTGGGCTTGAATGACTCTGTATCTGTCATTGGGCAAAAACAATTTGTAGACATTACCCGTTACAATACAACTTTGGTCTTTAACAAAGAAAAAAGTGCAGCAGAAGCGGATACAATGAAATCCTATTTGAATGAGAATGAATATACCAAACAGAATATCTTTGTATCGATGCAGTCTGCTGTAACTCATAATGCCGACGACTCTGTCACCATGGATACGTACTTGGTTGTACCGGAATCGACAGAAGATTTCTCTTCTTACATTGAACTGAAAAACAGAGTCAGCAAAGAAGAGCTGCAAATGAGCAATGATGGTGTGATTATCACTGAAAAAATTTCGATGAAACTAGGTTTAAATGTTGGGGACTATGTTACATTCCGTGTAGACGACCAAGAATATCAAGCGCCCATTACAGGCATTACGGAAAACTATGCATATCATTATATCTATATGCCGCCTGCCGTATATGAACAAGTATTTGGAGAGCCTGTCACCTACACCAATGCGTTTGCAATTGTACCTGATTTAGATGATACTGTAAAAAGTGAAATTGCAGATGATTTACTGGAACGCGATGATATTATGGCATTGTCTTATAATGATACCATCATAGACCAATTTAACAATACCATTTCAAGCATGCAGGCAATTGTTGTCGTTATTGTTTTGACAGCCGGTGCATTAGCATTTGTCGTTCTTTATAACTTAACAAATATTAATATAGAAGAACGTGTGCGTGAAATTGCTACCATCAAGGTATTGGGCTTTAATATGAAGGAAACTATCAGCTATGTATTCCGTGAAAATATTATACTCACGTTACTTGGAATTGCCATTGGTTTGGGACTTGGAACCATTATGACCGACTTTGTAGTCAATATTATAGAGTTAGATTTGGTCATGTTCGGGCGTGGCGTAAGCTGGATTAGTTACGTTGGTTCTGTACTCATAACACTGGTATTTGCAATACTTGTAATGGTAGTAATGTCCTTTAAAGTCAGAAAAATTGATATGATAGAATCATTGAAATCAAACGAATAAAAAAAGCTGATGCAAACGTTTGCATCAGCTTTTTTTATTGACAATTATAATACTATTTTTCATGGCAAAGACTCAAATAAACCGTAAAAAGATGTTAAATACTGTTTAAAAATGATTCCAAAAATGCAGTCTTTCTGAAAACACCAAAAATTTTGTATCATACACAGTCATTCCAAATGATAGCCAGAAGCCCTAAAAGTATAAAAAAGCGATGAACCATACAGCTTTTTATCAGTGGAAAACTATAATAGTTAAATTGACACACATATGTTGTCGTTTCTGCTTCTATCTCTACAGCCACGCTTCTAGGCAAGCAGGATACTCCTCATCAATCAATATATAATGGCAACTGTATTTTTGACACATTTCAAGATAATATGCGTTATCCGCAATTACAGATTGCATGGTACAACAGGTATCATCTATACGCTGTTCGATTGCATTTGCGTGCTCTTTTATCTCCAAAAAATGTCGTTCAATATAGTGTTGACTCATTACCAGACAATAATAACGAATTTCATTCAGATATTTGTCAGAAAAATCTTCTTTCCAGTAAAAAGGAATATAGCTCCCCTCTATCACAAGATTTTGCTCATTCTCAACAGCAGTTTTTATCATCTCCCGTATGATAGGCCACAACAAAAGTTCCAATTCACTATCATCTTCGGGTGTTAAATTGGTATATCCGCTTCGTATGAGCCCCATCTTCAAAATATCAATAGACAAATACGGATATTGATACTTTTCTAACAGTTTTTGTGCCAATACAGTTTTTCCTGTGTGCGAAGCTCCTGTGATTAGGATAATCACGTTTTGTCATCTCCCTATCTACTGCCAGTAAATAAAATCATTCAAAATGAACAGTACTGTAATTTCCATGCCAGTACACGGAGTACCCTCTCGTTAATTTCTTGCTCTGTAATCGTACCATCTGTGACAGCCTGCTTGATAGCTGCTACCCCTCCCGCCAAATCGGATGTAAGCAGAATATCATTTCCTGCCTGAAATGCCATGACAGACGGATCTTGACCGCCTGTATAGCTTGGTATTGCCTGCATAGCCAAATCATCTGTCATAATGACACCTGTAAACCCTAATTCTTCTCTCAAAATCCTATGCACTTCCTTGGAAAGTGAAGCCGGTGCGCCGGAATCCATACAATTTACAATATTGTGTGACACTAACACAGCAGGTGCTCCTGCTTTGATTCCTGCCAAAAATGGCAAGAAATCCGATGATTCAAAGGTGCTCATCGGTCGATTGTCATAAGCAATACCTGTATGAGTATCCTCATTATTGCCGTATCCCGGAAAATGCTTTAATGTACTTGATATTCCCTCTTCATTCATGGTTGTGACAACTGTACTGATATAATTTGCTGTACTCTCTGCATCTTGTCCAAAGGTACGGTCATAAATAAAATCTGTTTCCTGAAAAGATACATCTGCGACCGGTGCTAAATTCAGATGAATACCCAAACTTAACAATAACTGAGACTTTTCTTTTGTATCCTCAACAATAGCTGATATTCCGCCTTGTGCATATACCGTTTGCGGTGACTGAAATTTATGGTCGGCTATGAGAGGATTGGAACTGACTCTTACTACAGTTCCCCCTTCCTCATCCACTCCAAAAATCATGGGAACATTACTTGCATTTTGATAGCTTTGTAAGGTTTCTTTCACTTGCTGCGCTGTTTTTCCATCAATATCACGTGCAAACAAAATATAGCCTGCCGGCTGCAATGTCTCAATTGCAGCAATAGCGCTGCTTTCTGTTTCAGGACAGCGTGATATAAATAATTGACCTATTTTTTGTTCTAACGTTAAAGTATCCAATATGGTTTGTGCTTCTGCTTTTGTTGCAGAAAAAACATCATTTGAAATTGATGACTGCTCCTGTTGAGATTCCGTTTCTGAATCTGATACGGATGAAGTATTTGTATCAGATTGCACCTCATCGGCAGTGCTGTTTACATCGGAAGAAACTACCTCCTGACTGTTTGCACAGCCGCTTAGTACAAGAACCAATGACATAAACATAGCCAAAATCATAGATGCAGATATAGCAGATACCTGCGTTTTTTTGATTCGTTTCATATTTTTCTCCTCTCATACCATTTCTTTTGCCAATAAACTTTCTACTCCAATATCAACCATCATATCGATAAATACAACGGATGTAAAGAAAAATCAGCACCTTTTTGATTACATTTTTGAAACCATCAGCTGCAAAAATCATTTAGTAGGAAAATGAGATAATCAGTATCTCTCACACCTCATACCAATTTACTCTTGGGAATGTTTTCTTACTCTGTGTCGAACGCTATCTTAGTCCTATCTCTCTATTATTTGCTATATTTTGCTGCTAAAACTTATCATTTACTAAAAAGAAAAGCAGACACCTAAATGTCTGCTTTTTTCTTCTAAGGCAATACGTGTACTGCTTTCATTTACTGTCCGATTGCAAATGTCAATTCTGCTTTGCAAGCAATTTGACCATTTACTTTAGCGACTGCAGCGCCAATGCCAACAGGTCCGCGTACCTTAATCATTTCAATTTCCATTTCAAGCACATCGCCCGGCACAACCTGTTGTTTAAAACGGGCATTTTTAATACCGCCAAAAAATGCAATTTTGCCTTTGTTTTCTTCAGAATGGCAACTGCACCCACTTGAGCCATAGCCTCAATAATTAAAACACCCGGCATAACATGATGCTGCGGAAAATGTCCCATAAAGTGCATCTCATTTGCTGTTACACATTTAATGCCTTTTGCTTTTACACCCGGTTCCAATTCTGTAATTTTATCTACCAATAAAAATGGATAACGGTGTGGGATAATCTCTTGTATTTGATTGCTGTTTAATTCCATGTTAATCTCCTTTATACTTCTTCAGAAGAATCGTTGCATTATGTCCGCCAAATCCCAGCGAATTGGACATTGCATATTCGATTTCTTGTTCACGTCCAACATTTGGAACAATATCCAAATCGCATTCAGGATCAGGAACCTCATAATTTATGGTTGCAGGAATAAAACCTTCCTGCAATGCTTTGGCTGTAATAATTGCTTCCACAGCGCCGCTGCCGCCCAATAGATGACCTGTCATTGCTTTTGTGGAGCTTACTGCCAATTGATACGCATGGTCGCCAAATGTTGTTTTAATGGCCAGTGTCTCACCACGGTCATTTGGAGGTGTAGAGGTACCGTGTGCATTGATATAACCGACCTGTTCAGGATTGACTCCTGCATCTTCCAAGGCACCTTTCATTGCTCGTGCACCACCGCTTCCGTCAGGTACCGGCAGTGTCATATGGAAAGCATCGCAAGTTGCACCATATCCTACAACTTCTGCATAAATTTTGGCACCACGTGCTTTTGCGTGCTCCAATTCTTCTAAAATCAAAGCGCCGCTTCCTTCACCCATTACAAATCCGGAACGTTCTTTATCAAACGGAATGGAAGCACGTTTTGGATTATTACATTCAGTCAGCGCTTTCATTGAAGTAAATCCACCAATGCCAAGTTCAGTAACAGAGGCTTCAGAACCGCCTGTACACATAATTTCAGCATATCCGTCACGAATATGACGGAACGCATCACCAATTGCATTGGTTGCACTGGCACATGCTGTTACAACACTGGTACAAATGCCTTTTGCACCAAGTTCAATTGCAATGCATCCTGCTCCCATATTTACAATTAACATAGGTACAAAGAACGGAGATACACGGTCATGGGATTTTTCCAAAGCACGGGTATGTTCGCGTTCCATAGTACCAATACCGCCAACGCCTGAAGAATAAATAACGCCAAATCGTTCCGGATTGATTTTTTCAATGTCCAGACCGGAATCTGCAAAAGCTTGTTTTGCGGATACAACAGCATATTGACAGTAAGTATCCATTTTCTTAGCGTCCCGTTTCTCAATATAGTCATCCATATTAAAGTTTTTGATTTCAGCAGCAATTTTTACTTTGTGATTGCTGGTATCAAAATTTTTAATAAAATCGATGCCGCATTTGCCTGCCTTAACAGACTCCCATAACTCCTGCGGATTATTGCCAATTGGAGTTAAAGCACCAATTCCTGTTACCACTACGCGTCTTTTCATTCTATGCTCCTTTTCTCCGCCCTTCCAGCAGAAATAGATTGTCTAAAAATTGAATTACATTACCATGCCGCCGTCAACATTAATTACTTGACCGGTAATATAGCGGGAGGCGTCACTTGCCAAAAATGCAGCTAAATTTGCAACATCTTCTGTTTCTCCCATAACACCCATTGGAATCACACGTGTTATTTCAGCTTTTACATCATCGGACAACACGTCAGTCATAGCAGTTCTGATGAAACCCGGAGCAATTGCATTCACTGTTACACCGCGGTTTGCAAGTTCTTTTGCCATAGATTTGGTCATGCCGATAACACCAGCTTTACTTGCAGCATAGTTTACCTGACCTGCATTGCCTGTTACACCAACAACAGATGCCATATTGATGATTTTGCCGTATTTTTGTTTCATCATTGGGCGTGCTGCTTGTTTCATGCAGTTAAAGGTACCTTTTAGGTTTACTGCAATTACAGCATCAAATTCTTCTTCGCTCATGCGCATTAACAGATTGTCTCTTGTAATACCTGCATTGTTTACCAAAATATCTACTCTGCCGAAGGTATCCATTGCTGTTTGGAACAATTTCTCGCAATCTGCCATTTTAGAAACGTCACCTTCGCTTAACGCTACTTTAGCTCCTAATTTTTCGCATTCTGCTTTTGTATCTTCTGCCTGAGTTTTATCGCCAATGTAGTTAATTACCAAATTTGCTCCCAAAGAAGCAAATTTTAAACAAATTTCTTTACCAATTCCGCGGCTTCCGCCGGTAACAATTGCAATTTTATCTTTTAAATGCATGTCTTTTACTCCTTTATACTTTCTAATGTTTTTGTTAGAGATGCAACATCCTCTACCTGATATATGGAAACATCTTTTGAAATCTTTTTGATAAATCCGCTTAATACCTTACCGGGGCCTATTTCCAAAAATGTATCAATGCCCTGGTCAATCATATAACGGATGCTATCTTCTAAATAGACTGAAGACATAATTTGCTTTGTTAATAAACCTGCAATGGTTTCATCCGACTGAAGTTCTTTTGCAGTTGTATTGAAAACAACAGGTATGTTCATATTTCCAAAGGAAACTTGATTTAATTTTTCTGCCAACTTTTTGGAGGCAGATTCAAGCAAAGAGGTATGAAAAGGACCACTTACATTCAGGGGAACCACACGTTTTGCTTTCAATTCCAAAGCAATTTCGGCAGCTTTATCTACTGCTGCAACTTCACCGCCAATGACGATTTGCCCCGGACAATTATAGTTTGCAGCCTGTACCAAACCAACTTTGGAACCTTCCGCTACTGCCTGCTCCACCAATGCTCTGTCAAGCCCCAGCACAGCAACCATTTTACTGTCAATCCCCTGCACTGCTTCCTCCATAACCTGTCCGCGGTAACGGACCAAATCCAGTGCGGTTGCTTGGTCAAACACTCCTGCCGCATAAAGAGCCGAATATTCACCTAAACTTAAACCTGCTGCCATTTGCGGAACGATTCCTTGCTCTTTCAGCACCTCAGTAATTGCAATGGCAGTTGCTACCATGCAAGGCTGTGTATACTGTGTTTGAGATAATGTTTCCATTGGGCCTTCAAAACAAAGTTTTTTTACATCAAAATCCAAATGGATATTTTCAAATACTTGTTTTGCAACAGGATATGTTTCATACAATTCTTGTCCCATACCTACCGCTTGACTGCCTTGACCGGCATATACAAATGCAAGTTTCATTTTATTCACCATACCTTTTCTAAGAAAAAATCAATCATCCACCGCTTTGATATTCTGTCATGATTTCATCTATAATGTCTTTTACATGAACAATCTCTTTCATGCGGTAACCGTTGCTGCCGCAGAAGAATAATCCATCTTCCCAATTGCCTTTTGCTGCTTCAGTCAGCGCTGTGGTAATACAAAAGGCTGCCACTTTCGGGTCACAAGGCCGCAGACATACCAAACAACGGGTAATTTTTTCTTTTTCGCCTCGCAGTAAGCGCTCCACAAACGGAGAACGCAGTGCTCTGCCCGGCATTCCTACCGTACTTTTAATTAAAACAATATCTTCCGGTTTTACATTCAGATAACGCTCTTTATATGCAAGGCTTGCGTCACATTCGTGTGTTGCAATAAAGCGTGTTGCAATCTGTGCACCTGCTGCGCCCATATCAGTAAATTTCTTTACGTCATATCCTGTGTACACACCGCCTGCTACAAACACAGGAATGTTCACATTATATTTTTCCTCAAATGTTTTGACCACTATCTGCACATCTTGGAAAATTTCTTCTAATGTTTGCTCTCGATTTTCGGATAGTTCCTCCATAGGAAATCCAAGGTGTCCACCTGCTTGACTGCCTTCTACTACGATAAAATCAGGCAGACGATCATGCTTTTTTTTCCATGACTGACAAATGACCCTTGCGGATTTACCTGAAGAAACGATTGGCGCAATGGCAATATCCGCATCGCCTACAATGGCAGGCAATTCCAGTGGAATACCCGCTCCGGAAATAATAGCGTCTGCACCGCCTTCAATGGCTGCTTTTACCATTTGGTCATAATAACGCAATGCTACCATTACATTGATTCCGACCATACCATTACCGCCTGCAATTTCTTTGGCTTTATGGATTTCATTTTTGATTTCTGTTAAATTATCTTCCAGAAAATTTTGCCAGAAATCATCACAGCGATATCCCGTATGAGCTGTTGAAATAACACCCATACCGCCGCATTTGGCAACATGCCCCGCTAAATTTCCTAAGGAAACGCCAACACCCATTCCACCTTGAATAATCGGCACTTGTAATGTTTTATTCCTAAGTTTTATTGTCTGCATATTTTAAACTTCCTTTTCTAATGCTAAATATGCCTCTTTGTAGTCTTCAAACAAACCATCAATAATTTCTTTTAGAGGTTTGATTTCATTACATAAACCGGCAACTTGACCGGCCATTAAAGAACCGTTTTGTACATCGCCATCAATGACAGCTTTTCTCAAAGAGCCAAGGGTGTATAACTCGAGTTCTTCCGCACTGGCACCTTCTTTTTCCCGTTTGATATACTCGCGGGCCATTTTATTTCTTAAAATACGAACAGGAGTACCACCAATTCTTCCAGTAACAATGGTATCGGTGTCACCTGCTTTACAAATTGCTTCTTTATAATTTTGATGGATTGGACATTCTTCTGAAACCAGCAAACAGGTACCTACCTGTACACCGCTTGCTCCCAAAGCAAATGCTGCTAATACCTGACGTCCTGTGGCAATGCCTCCGGCTGCAACTACAGGTACGCTCACAGCATCTACAACTTGAGGAACTAAGGAAAAGGTAGTTAATTCGCCAATATGACCACCTGCTTCGGTGCCTTCTACAATAATAGCATCGGCACCGCTACGTTCCAAACGTTTTGCCAAAGCAACGGTTGCGGCAACAGGAAGCACTTTTAAACCAGCTTCTTTCCAAGCTACCATATATTTACCTGGATTACCCGCACCTGTTGTAACTACCTTGATATTTTCATCAATTACCATTTGTGCAATGGCATCTACATCCGGATTCATCAGCATGATATTGACACCGAATGGTTTATCTGTTAACTCTCTGCATCTGCGAATTTGCTCACGCAGTGTTTCCGCATTCATGCTGCCGGCAGCAATCAAACCCAAGCCGCCCGCATTGGATACTGCTGCTGCGAACTCACCGGTTGCTATATTGGCCATACCACCCTGTATTAAGGGATATTTTGTACCTAAAAGGTCTGCTAATTTCATTGATACCTCCACTAATCTGCTCATACATAAAACTTCTATTGATATTTTATATTACCACTCTAAATAAATGGTACCCCAAGTGAGACCTGCTCCAAAGCCCACCAGTAATAATTTCATACCCTTTTTTAAGAGCCCTTTTTGATTCATTTCGTCCAGCATAATTGGAATGCTCGCGGCCGAAGTATTTCCGTATTCTTCAATATTGGAATAAATTTGTTCCTCTTTGATTTTTAAACGTTTACTGATAGATGAAATAATACGGGCATTGGCCTGATGAAATAAAATGTAGTCCATTTGGTCTATGGTATTATCCAAGTTTGATAATACTTGTTTGATAGACTGCACCGGAGATTCCACCGCAAATTTGAACACTTCCTGTCCATTCATTTTACAATAGGAAGGTTCTTGATGGTCGGCAAACGGTACCCCGGGAATATGAATATGTACAGCTTCCACATCGCCTCTTGAAGAAATTTCTTCATAAAATCGGGCATTGGGATTATGCTTTGCCACAACTGCACCCGCACCGTCTCCAAACAAGATACATGTGGAACGGTCTGTATAATCCAGCATTTTAGAGAAAACTTCCGCACCGATTACCAATGCAAGTTTGTCAGGACGTGTTGCCAGCATTGCATTTGCAATGGAAAGTGCATATACAAATCCTGTGCAGGCAGCATTCATATCAAATGCCATCACTTGTTCGCTTAAACCTAATTGTTTTTGCAGCATACATGCAACAGACGGCATAATATGGTCCGCACTGCACGTTGCTACAATGATAAAGCCAATGTCTTCTTTGGACACTCCACTGTTTTCAAGCGCCCTTTTGGCGGCTTGATATGCCAATTCAGATGTATTTTCCGTCTGGCTGATGTGGCGCTTTTTAATACCGGTTCTGGGATAAATCCATTCATCGCTTGTATCTACCATAGTAGACAAATCGTCATTACTTAATGTGTGGCTTGGTGCATAACACCCTGTTCCTAAAATATCAATTCCGCTCATACAATCTCCTTGCTTATTCTATGATCAAATACCGCTGCAATCACCAATACTGCGGAATTTTTTATAGCGTTGATCCAGCAATGCACGTTCACTTAATTTGCAAAGTGCTGTCAATTCGTTGCTTAACAAATCTCTTAATTGTGCGTAAATTACCTCGGCATGTTCATTTAAATTGCCCATAGGCTCTTTTACAATCACATCAACAATATTAAATGCATATAAATCCTGTGCAGTTAACTTCATAATCTCGCTGGCTTCCTGTGCTCTTGTACTATCTTTCCATAAAATAGTAGCAAAGCCCTCCGGAGATAAAATGGAGTACACCGCATTTTCCAACATCCAAATACGGTTTGCAACCGACAGTGCCAATGCACCTCCGCTACCGCCTTCACCAATCACAATACTGATGACCGGCACGGTTAAGTTGCACATTTCCATTAAATTGCGCGCAATTGCCTCTCCTTGACCATGCTCTTCCGCCTCAATTCCCGGATATGCACCTGCTGTATCAATAAACGTTATAATAGGTCGCTTAAACTTTTCAGCCTGTTTCATCAAGCGCAATGCTTTGCGATACCCTTCCGGATTTGGCATACCAAAATTGCAAAGCAGATTTTCTTCTAAGTTCTTGCCCTTTTGGTGACCGATTACAGTAACAGGCATATCGTGGAACATAGCAATACCGCCGATAATGGAATGGTCGTCACGATATAAACGGTCACCACGCTGTTCAAAAAAATGATCAAACAGATTTTCAATATAATCACGTACATTTGGACGTGTTGGTTTACGCGCTAAATATACTTTATCATAACTGGACAAATTGGCATAAGCTTTTGTCATAATTTTATGTCTTGCCTTTTCCAGTTCATCTTTAATGGTTTCAAAATCTACGTCAGGCGTATCTTTTTGTTCCAACTGACGAATTTCTTCATCAATTTTTCTGATTTGCGCCTCTGCTTCTTGAATAGACATTATAGCGTTGCCTCCCTTGCATGAAGTTTTAATAACAACGCAATGGTAGCACGCATCTTTTTGCGTTCCACCACTTGGTCAAGAAATCCTTGCTGTTGTAAAAATTCAGAACGCTGGAAACCTTCCGGCAATTTTTGTTTAATGGTTTGCTCAATCACTCTCGGACCCGCAAAACCAATCAAGGCTTTTGGTTCGGCCAGCATAATATCACCTAAAGAAGCAAAGCTTGCAGTTACGCCGCCTGTGGTAGGATGTGTAAAATAGGAAATATACAATAAACCCGCAGCATTGTGTTTTGCCAGTGCATTACTTGTTTTAGACATCTGCATTAAGGAAACGATACCTTCCTGCATTCTGGCGCCGCCGGAGGCGCTGAAGATAAGTAAAGGCAAACGACGTTTGGTTGCATACTCAATTGCACGGGTAATTTTTTCACCCACAACACTGCCCATGCTTCCCATTAAAAAACGGCTGTCCATAACACCAATTACCACACGGTAACCGCCTACTTTTGCAACTCCCGTTACAACCGCATCATTCAATCCTGTTGTTTTTTCCAAATGGCTTAATTTTTGAGTATAGTTTGGAAAACCCAGCACATTTTGTGTTTTCAATCTGGGGGTAATTTCCCGAAAGCTGTCTTTGTCCACCAACATTTGAATGCGGTCCGCTGCGGTAATCTTAAAATGATGTCCGCAGCCGGGACAGACATAAAAATTTTTCTGTACATCCTCGCTTAAATATCCTTGTTCGCATTCCGGACACTTGGTGTATAATCCTTCCGGAACACTGGAGGTATTGGAAACCTTTTTTTCCTCTTTCGGTTTACGACGCAAGTTTTTTAGAATATTTAATTTCTCTCTGCGCTCTTTAAACAGTTCTTCCATCTATTTCACCAATTTCTCTAGGTTTTTCTCAATAAAGCTGGTATCAAAATCACCTTTGGCAAACGCCTCGCTCTGTAAAATCATATAATGCAGGTCAATATTGGTATCCACTCCCTGCACAATCATTTCTTCCAAAGCACGGCACATACGGTGAATGGCTTCATCTCTTGTATTTCCATGTACAATCAGTTTTGCGATCATGGAATCATACGTAGGCGGAATTTTATATCCTTGGTATAAAGCAGAATCTACACGCACACCAAAACCGCCGGGCAAATTAATGCCATATACTTCACCCGGACAGGGGCGGAATCCTTCTTTTGGATTTTCCGCATTAATTCGGCATTCAATGGAATGACCGTTTAGCTTCACGTCTTCCTGCTGAAAAGAAAGAGGATAATTTGCTGCAATCAAAATTTGCTCGCGAACCAAATCAATTCCGGTGATCATTTCTGTAATGGGATGCTCTACCTGAATTCGAGTATTCATCTCAATAAAGTAATAATTTCCTTCTTTATCCAATACATACTCAATGGTACCTGCATTACGGTAACCCGCAGCTTTTGCCGCTTGTACCGCATGCTGTCCCATACGTTCACGCAGCTCCGGAGTTAATGCTGTGGAAGGCGCCTCTTCAATCAACTTCTGATTACGACGCTGAATAGAACAGTCACGTTCTCCCAAATGTACCACATTTCCGAAGTTATCAGCCATAATTTGAAATTCTATATGTTTTGGATTGAGTACCAATTTTTCTAAATATACGTCATCATCATTAAAGCAAGCCTTTGCTTCTGATTTTGCCGCTGTAAATGCCTCATCAAACTCTTCAGGTGTAAAAGCTTTTCGCATACCGCGACCTCCACCACCTGCAGAAGCCTTTATCAACACCGGAAATCCAATTTCCTGTGCAGCCTTTCTGGCTTCTTCTAATGTGGCCACACTGCCGTTGGAACCGGGAACCACAGGTACGCCCGCTTCCATCATCAAAGCACGAGCAGCTGACTTATTGCCCATTTTGTCAATAACATCTCCGTCCGGACCAATAAACGTAATTCCACAAGTTTTTACCAAACGAGCAAACGTTGCATTTTCCGACAGAAAACCAAAGCCTGGATGAATTGCATCTACTCCCAGAGCGGTTGCTGCGGAAAGTATATTTTTCATATTCAAATAACTTTCAGCAGATTTGGCAGGTCCGATACAAACAGCCTCATCGGCCAATTGTACATGCAGCGCATTGCGGTCTGCTTCGGAGTATACCGCAACCGTTTCAATTCCCAATTCTTTACAAGCACGAATAATACGTACTGCAATTTCTCCGCGGTTTGCAATTAATATTTTTTGAAACATGAATTGTCCACCTTAATCCTTTGTTAGCATTCTTTAATCAGCATAATTGTTTGGTCATATTCCACCAAACCTTCATTTTTTGCAAGAATTTCAGTAATTTCGCCGGAAACAGGCGCTTTAATTTCATTCATCATTTTCATTGCTTCAATAATACACAATGTTTGGCCTTTTTGAACCTTGTCGCCTACTTGTACATAAGCCGGTGCATCGGGGGCACTAGCGCTGTAAAAAACACCAACAACAGGAGATTTCACAGGTGTACCCTCCTGTTGTTCGCAAGCAGAAGCCGCAGGCGCCGCTACAGGGGCAACTGTTGGCGCTGCGGCAACGGGGGCCGGCATAACAGCAGAAGGTGCTGCTACAATCGGCTGAATCGGCTCTTCTTTTTCCAGTTTCAGTTTTACGTCATCCATTTCTAGAGAAAGTTTATAAATATCTGAATCATTGAATTCCTTCATTAGGTCTTTGATATCTTGCAAATTCATAAATTACATACTCCTTCAATCTCAAAACAATTTAATTCCGCTATACAAAAATAAAATTATCAACATAGTTATACAACATATATTATAAAGGATTTGCCATATAAAGTAAACACTTATCCTCTGCAAAATGTAAGTTAAATTGTAAACATTCTATAAAATGATACGCCTTAATTTGATAACATGTGTCATGATACCACTTTTTTTCATAAGATGTGACACCCTTGGATATGGTTAGACTTTATGATTTTGAAGCAAAAAATAATTTTGTGTTATTTAGGTACGTAATATCAATAACAAGTACATACGGTTCTAATATATATTACGAATAAAATTATTTTACCTTATTTTCACTTTATAAGTGTGTACAAACTTTTAAGTCGTAACAAGCCATATGTGATTATACTTATCAATTTACATCAAAAAAATTTGATTCATCCCTCTTTATCACACTTCCGTAACGTTTTTGGCACTGTGTGCATATCTTATAGGTAGAATCATGTTCAATGATTCTGTACAAGCTGCCATAACAGTCCACCTTGTACCACAGATTTCCTCCTTTTATCATATAATCAATGTAAATTGCATAGTTTCATGTTAGCAGATTGTTTGGAAATAGCAATTTACAAAACAGAAAATCGTCTGCAAAAAAGACGATTTTTCTGCTTTTTTCTCTTTAAATTCTGATACTTTTCTCTTGACCTTCATCAAACATTCACATAACAGGCCTATACTAAAAATGTACTCAACAGCAGTACTTTTTCATACTTCTTTTCATTCCTTTTAAATGCCAATAACAATCATTACATATTGAATAATATTGTATTGGCACTCTTTGTATATGACACCTCAATATCAAGAGGGTTCATATAAATTATTTCTTTTTCATATTTTTCTCCTTTGCCGCGCCACTCCCTATTGGCGCGGCGCTCCTTTTTTACCGCAAATTTCTGTGCACCAAAGCAATACAAATGCATAATATAGAAAAGAGGACAAGAACGGGATTGTCCTCTGAATGTGAAAATTGCCTGCCGGCAGAGCAATTGGCAAGTAAACTTCTTATGTACGGATTGCATTTTTGCAGGTATTTCTTTGCCAATATCGCTCCTTAAAAACCAACTCAACCTCACAAAATAAAAAAGCCGTCCAATCGGACGGCTTTTTTACATAACAATTATTCTGTTTTTTCATCTTCTTTAACGTTACTATCTTCTGATGATTCTGTAGGGTTAGTAGTCTGTTGCGAATTTGTATTATTATTCTTAAACTGCTTAAAAATCTGATTTGCATACACGCTTGCACCGCCTACCAACACACCTTGTGTCAGTGCTGTGAAGATAGCCATTGCAATAGCTTGAGGGCTACCCAATGCAGTAGTAGCCAATACATAAATGACTGACAGCAAAATACCAATTGCACCCACTACCAACGGAATGAGCTTATCCGCAATCAAGGCTGTTTTCTTTACTGCCATACCAATCACATACAAAACCGGAATCAAAATGAGTAATTCCGGTTTGATATATTCTGTAAAGTCCATACCAAATCCCTCCTTTACTTCAATATTTGAGTTAAGACAGCAGCTACAATGCCGGATGCCAAAGCTCCCAATGCTGCTGCAATTAGTTTATCCCACCACTGTGCCGGTCGAGCCGTTACCTTTTCTACTTCTTGTTTAATTTCTTCCACGTCTTCCTTGATATTATCTACTTTACTGTCTACCTTAGCAATGGCAAGAGTCAAAGTTCGCAGGTCTTTTACTTCACGCTCCAATGCATCAATTCGTTTATGCGCTGATGCTGCAGCGTCCAATGCTTTGCCAAGTGTTACGTCGTTGTCTCCCATAGTTCATTGCTCCGTTATGGCAACTGTAATACTTGACCCGGATATATGGTATCGTCGGATAAACGATTGAGTGCTTTAATCTCTTGATATCTTGTACCATCACCTAATTGTGACTGTGCAATTCCCCAGAGACTATCACCTGCTTGTACATAATATGTATGAGATGAAGTATTTTGTGACACAATTAAGACTTGTCCCACATGAATGACATTTGGGTCAGAAATACCATTTAAAGCAGCTAGTTCCTGATAGGTAGTACCATACTTTGCAGCGATTTCACTTAATGTGTCTCCTGCTTGTACTGTGTAGGTGTCACCGCTTTGCGGTGTACTTGTCGTATCTCTTTTGAGTTTGATAATTTGACCTACATGAATCACATTCGGGTCTTCAATACCGTTAATTGCTGCCAGTTCTTGATAAGTAGTGCCAAATTTTTCTGCTATTCCGCTTAATGTATCCCCTGCCATAACTGTATATGTGTCGTAACTTGGTTCCGGTTCTGGTGTAGGTGTGGGGGCTGTTCCGTTTGTGTAATCCTTATAGCACCAGTTCATGTCTGCGGTGTTGGCTGTAATACCGTTAATGACCGCTTCGGATGTATACTGCCACATAGTATATAAACCTTTGTAGTCGCACTGTGTGTTATATTGTGCCAACCATACGTCTATGCCTGCCGCGTCAATGCGTGCCATATCAATATAATTGGTTGCCCAGTTTAGATTGGTATACAACATAGGTTGATAGCCCGCTGCACGAATCTTATTGCAAAAAGCGATTGCCATATCGGTACATACTGTCTTTCCCAATGCTGCCTGTTTGCTTTCTTCCATATCAAAGGCTACAGGATATTGCGGATTACTTCCTGCGATAAGTTCAAGACAAAAGTCTGCTTCCTGCTCTGCACCTACTGCATTTGTAGCATATGAATAGTGATAGAAGCCATAAGACATACCAACGTTTTGGCAGCCTGACAGATTATTATAAAACTGCTTATCGATTTGGTTAGGTGTCTTTACACCATAGCCTGTTCGTACCATGGCACCAACTACACCTGCATTTTTTACTTTTTCCCAGTCAATATTTCCTTGATGTTCACTTACATCAATTACTGATAATTGCATATCAAATATCTCTTTCCTTTCCTATCAAACTCTTTTTATTTATTCCACTTTTGTGGTTCTCTTCTTTTGGGGAGATAAGGTGTACCTTCATGCCTATAGCATTCCGAAGGAGGAATTTTTCTCATATTACCCGTGTCAATCAAGTAGTGACAACAACAATCGTCCATATATTTATTTTGAGATAAACTCCTATAGTAATAACAGCCGATACATTTCATGACGAAGTACACTCCTTTTGCTGCAACAATGCGTTTAAAATTGTTTGATACATCTCTAATTTTTGTATTGCATATAATGCCCCGCAGCTTCCTTCACGGCAAGATTTTACCAAAGCGGACCATTTTTCAATTTTTTGTTTTGTATGTGTAATTGCGTTTTCTTGCGTTGTCATCAACTGTTTATCACCCCTCCTCTAAATAGAATGTTTCATCTTGTTCCAGCCAATCTCCACTGAAATACCAAGGTACCAACATGTCCAAAAATTCTTCTGTCTCTTCCGTAATACAGGTGATTTGAATACCGCAATGCTGCATTGCATAACAAAGTGCATCAGATTCTTTTACTACTCGTTCTTTATTTTTGCCAATACCTATAAATATGATTATACATTCGCCTCTTTCAACTGATAAAAACGTACACCACAGAATTCAAAAGACGTTTCAAACGGATACTCTTCATTTCCGGACCAATTTGTTTTTGGAGATTTTCCTGCTGCTAACGCTAACTGTTCAATGCCCTTGTATACTTGAATACCACCAAATAACTGGTTACATAATTCTACAGTTCCGTTTCCGCTAACCAAGCTTTTCACCTGATAATAAATGTCTACTGTACGATACAGAAAGTCTCGATTTGCCTGGTGTGTTTGATTTGAAAATAATGGGTGCTGCTCTATTTTCATGAAATAACCTCGCTTTCTTTTGGCTGTCTACAACAAAATTTATTTGATAAACCAATAAATTGCCAAACTGGCCGCCATAAAACAACTGAAAATAATAAGCTGTAAAACCATTTGCAAGTAACTGATATTACCCAAAAAATCAGAACCCGTAGTTCCAATTAGTCCAATGACTGAAATTGCAGCCAGCAATCCGGAAACATATTTTAATATAGTGCGTATTTTTTCTTGAAAACGCATGCGAATTCCTCCTTTTTTAGGTTGTACTACTTTAAAAGCCAAAGTCCGATTAATGGGACAAACTATTTGCTATACTATGACTCGTAACATCATATGAATGGTACACCTTTGCTGCAAGCTGTGTGTTTTAACAAAACAGTTTGTACATATCGCCATTGTTTTTCTATCTGTCGTATTACTTGCAGGGATTCTTTTAGTTTTTTGTTCTGACTTTGGATTGTAAAATAAATGTCGTTTTACAATTCCAAGTTTTTTATGACTTGTTTGGTGAATTAAATTCACATTTAATTCATCAAATACAAATCGGCGGCATAAATTACGTTTGAATTTCTACCTTTCCTATTATTGACAATTACATAATTCTGCAATATACTTAGGATGCAAGTAAAAGTATCATACAGAACTCTGTTATCCTTTCTTTATTATATATCAGAGTTCTGTAATAGTCAATGATATTTGCAATAAAAATTCAGTTTTCTGTAATTTTTATGCATAATATCTAAAGGAGAAACAGAATATGGCAGATATGTATAGCAAAATCGAACAATTATGTAAAGAAAACAACACAAATATCACTGCAATGTGCCGTCTATTGGATATTAGTCGAAGCACCCTGTCCGAATTAAAAGCGGGACGCACAAAAACGTTGTCTGCTGAATATACAACAAAAATCGCCTCTTATTTTCAGGTAAGTGTCGATTATCTACTTGGAAAATCGCAGCAAAAAAACACTCCGACTGTATCCGCTCAAGAGCTGTCATTTGATGACTTTACCTATGCAATGTACGACGAAGGAAAAAAATTAAGCGAAGAAAACAAAGCTAAGCTGCTGGAAATGGCTAAGTTTTTTGTACAGCAGCAGGAAAAGGAAAACAAAAGAAAGTGAAATAAAATATGAAAACGTTGTTTAAAATTTATGAGGAGCTATACAAGGCAGGTGTAAAAGTATATAGTTATAATTTATGTGACACACCTGCTGTTACCATTGAAGCAAATAAGCAATATGCTATATTTTTTAACCCGAATGCTATCCACTCGTTAGCAGATGAAACTTGTATTGCGGCTCATGAAGCTGGACATATCATGACCGGTACAACTCATAAGGTAAACAGTCCCTGTGACATTGTTGCGCGGCATGAGGAAAAAGCCAGCCGCTGGGCAATACAACATGTTGTACCTCATGAAAAATATATACACGCACTGCATAACGGAATTTGTGAAGTGTGGGATTTAGCTGAATACTTTGGTGTAACAGAATCTTTTATGAGAAAAGCAATACACTATTATCAAATGCTGGAACAAAATGAATCATAATAAAAAGAGATAGCGGATTTTATCCGTTATCTCTTTTTTATCTATAAAAAATCCCCGTACATACAAATCTAATAGTTCAACAACATTTATTTTGTTTATAAAAATATCTTATATTCTTCCTAATGTACTTATTTTTCATAAATTGATAATTTCTATTGAGATATTCAGCATAGCAACGTATACTGAAATAAAAAACAGTAACGGAGGAAAGCCATATGTTAGCATATACCTATATGGAAAAAGGATTATTTCAACTACAAGAAAAATCGAAGCCAATGTTAAAAGAAAAGCAAGATGCTATCGTAAAAGTAACACTTGCCAGTATTTGCGCCAGCGATTTGCACATAAAATACGGCAGTGTTCCAAAAGCGGTACCCGGTATCACGGTAGGGCACGAAATGGTAGGTGTTGTTGAGAGTGTTGGTACGGAAGTTACTGCAGTAAAACCCGGTGACCGTGTTACGGTAAATGTAGAAACATTTTGCGGACATTGTTTTTTTTGCAAGCACGGCTATGTTAATAATTGTACTGACCCACAGGGAGGATGGTCTCTTGGATGTCGTATAGATGGCGGACAAGCAGAATATGTGCGGGTTCCCTATGCAAATCAAGGGTTGACTGTCATACCTGATCATGTTTCAGACGAACAAGCGTTATTTGTAGGTGATATTTTAGCAACGGGCTTTTGGTCTGTGCGTATTGCAGACATTACACCAGGTGATACCGTATTAATTTTCGGTGCAGGACCAACAGGCATCTGTACAATGCTTTGCGCACTGTTAAAATCTCCCCAAAATATCATTTTGTGCGAAAAAGATTCCCAGCGCTTACAATTTGTCCAAAGGCATTGGCCAAATATCCTTACCGTATCTCCCGAACATGTATTGGAACTTACACATAAGCACAGTAAACATGGTGGAGCAGACCGTGTATTTGAAGCAGCAGGTGCAGACGAAACGTTTCAGCTTGCTTGGCAATGCGCTCGCCCCAATGCAATTGTAACCATTCCTGCCCTTTATAATCGTTCTCAAGTCCTGCCTCTACCTGATATGTATGGTAAAAATTTAACATTTCAAACAGGAGGTGTGGATGGATGTGACAGTTCTGAATTATTGCAACTCATTTCAGAAGGTAAACTGGATACAACTAAATTAATTACCCATACATTTTCTTTAAAAGAGATTGATACTGCATATAAAATGTTTGAAGAAAAAACAGATGGTGTTTTTAAAATTGCGATTAAACCTTAAACAATGAAATATTTTATAAAGAGAAAAATCTTTCACGCAAAAAGTACGTGAAAGATTTTATATTACATAAATGATGAGATAGATTTTCATATTTTATGAATGTGTAGGAACCTCAAACGATGCACCCGTATAAATCCATTCCACACAAATGGTAGTTCTGGCACCACCTTGAGAAATAAACGTGCGTATTTCACACATAGACCATAGTTTTGTTGTTGGATTTTGTTGTCTGATTCTAATCCAATTTATTTCTTGAGACTGACTGTATACCAAGTCGTCTACAACCAGTTTAGCAGCAACTGTAGTATTATTAAATGTTTGGGACTCTACACTTGCCCCATCATAAATACTGGTACGGCGAATATCTGCTAATACAGGTGTAGTAGATACTTTGGGCTGAACAGACATTCTTACAGATGTGATTGAAGTATTTGCCACCGTGAAAATAAGATTATCCAAAGGAATATCGATATAGCTGTTTAAAGTGGACAAATTTGCATTATAATATGCAACATTCGATTTTAAATTTGGACTTGTAATTTCTTGAGTGTCTGTTTTAAAGCTTACTTTATAACTGGTAGGTGTATCTTCTGCTACCGCAATGTTAGGTGTTTGCCCCGTAACACCTTGGATACCCTGCGCGCCCGTGGCACCTGTCGCACCCGTTTCGCCTTTTATACCTTGCACGCCTGTAGGTCCGGTTGCCCCCGTTTCACCTTTTGCACCTTGGGCTCCTGTAGCTCCCGTTGCTCCTGTTTCGCCTTTTGCACCCTGGGCTCCTGTGGCTCCCGTTGCCCCCGTTTCACCTTTTGCACCTTGGGCTCCTGTAGCTCCCGTTGCTCCTACAGGCACTACGAAATCCAAACTGACCCCTGTATCAGTTTCGTTGGCCGTCACCTGCGCTATTTCACCGGAACTCACTGTACCGATTTGTACCGTTGGTGTGATACCTATCGAACCTGTTTCACCTTTTGGGCCTTGTTCACCTGTGACTCCTGTCGCACCTGTTTCACCTTTTGCACCTTGGGCTCCTGTAGCTCCCGTTGCTCCTACTGGCACTACAAAATCCAAGCTTACTCCTGTATCGGTATTGTTTGCAATTACTTGTGCGATTCTACCGGAACTTACAGTGCCAACTTCTACCGTTGGTGTTGCTCCTGTAGAACCGGTGTTGCCTTGAGGTCCCTGTTCTCCCATCGGCCCCGGACAACCTCTTTCACCTTGCGGGCCTTGAGGACCGGTTACACCTTGTGGACCTTGTTCTCCCATTGGTCCCTGTGCACCAACAGGACCACGTTCCCCTGCATCGCCTTTATCTCCTTTTGGACCTATCGGACCCATTTCGCCAGGGTCGCCTTTTGGACCTACCGGACCACGATCTCCCTGAGGCCCCATCGGCCCTTGATTTCCCTGAATTCCCTGCGGACCTACCATTCCGGGATCTCCTTTAGGACCTGCATCTCCGCGTACGCCTTGCGGACCACGCGGCCCCATCGGACCTGCCATTCCGCGTGGTCCGACCGGACCTGGACAGCCTTGGTCACCCTTTTCTCCTTTTGGCCCCTGAGGACCACGATCTCCCTTTGGTCCTTGAGGTCCAGGTATTACAACAGAGTTGTCCTCACTCGGTGTGCAAGAATAGGGATAATTACGATTTGTACAATTATAATAATTCATTCCTCGAATACTCCTTTGATAAAACATAGTGAAAGTTGTCCCTCTTTATCATATTCAAAGAATACTCTATATGTTATTATGAAAATGACTTTTGTAACCCTCTATAAAATATAAATAATACCTCCCATATCTATGGGAGGTATTATTTATAGCAAATATTGTTTATTCTATACATTATGGGTGAATTTTTAAGTCATTCAACCATTTTGCAGTATCAGCAGTCAAATGATTGATAATTTCACTACGTCCAATATCCATATCGGAAATTGTTTCCATATCCTTTTCACTTAATTCAAAATCCCAGATATTAAAGTTTTCTTGTATGCGTTCTTTATGAACAGATTTTGGAATCACCACCACACCCCTTTGTACGTTCCATCGTAATGCAACTTGTGCGACGCTTTTACCGTATTTAGCTGCTATTTCTGAGAGTGTTGGATTTTGAAAAAAATTGTTTTTTCCTTCTGCAAACGGTCCCCAAGCCTCCGGCTGAACACCATATTCTTTCATCACTTTTAAAGCATCCTTCTGCTGAAAAAACGGATGGCATTCTACTTGATTGACTGCCGGAATAATTTCCGCATTCACACATAAGTCTACCAAACGGTCAGGATAAAAATTGCTTACTCCAATCGCACGAATTCTGCCCTCTTTATATAATTCTTCCATAGCTCTCCATGCACCGTAATAGTCATGAAACGGCTGATGGATTAAATATAAATCAAGATACTCCAGTCCTAATTTGTTTAATGAAGTTTCAAACGCCTTTTTTGCAGATGCATAACCTGTATCCTGAACCCAAAGTTTTGTGGTAATAAACAAGTCTTTGCGTGGAATGCCACTTGAACGAATTGCTTTCCCTACAGCCTCTTCATTCATATAGGCTGCCGCAGTATCAATGAGACGGTAACCTACTTCCAGTGCATCTGAAACTGCCCGTTCACATTCAGCTGCATCAGGTACTTGAAATACCCCGAATCCCTCCAAAGGCATTTGAACACCATTATTTAAACAAACCATTTGCATGATATTGACTCCTTTCCGATACTTTATTTTTATAACTGTTTTGTGATATATTTATTGTAACACCTTCGAGTTACTCTAAGTCAATAGTAATCTGAATAAAAAAGGGGCAAAAATATGTATACAGTAAAAGAGGCTGCAAAACAATTGGGATTTACGGAACACACCATACGTTTTTATACGGATAAAGGATTGGTACCCGGTGTAATACGGGACAAAAATAATTGTCGTTTATTCACAGAGGAATCTATGAATTGGCTGGTAGGAATCAAACATTTAAAAGAGTGTGGAATGACGCTGGATGCGATTAAAACCTATATCGAACTTTGTTTGCAGGGCGACTCTACCATTGAAGCACGCTATCACATTATATTAAAACAAAAAGAAATTGCAAAACGTCAATTGGAAGAAGCAAAACAAAGACTGGATTATATGGAGAAAAAAGCAAAGTTATATGAGAAGATGATGAAAAATCACATTCCTGACAGTACCAATCCTGCCAAATGGCCTGTAAAGTCTGCACAATAAAACTATATCATTCAGAAAAAAAGAGTTATGTATTATAATACATAACTCTTTTTTATAACAATCCTACTGCATGTATTCCCCATAAAATACCATATACAATCGGCTGATGAATGATATAAATCCATAAGCTGTAACGTCCCAGCCAATCCAATACCGGAATTTTAATTTGCAGTACTTTGCAATTTCTTACATTACGCCATATATGAAAGCCAAACCAGCCTGTCCAGTAAAGGAACAACCATGGGAACAGCGGAAAATAATCGCTTGAGAAAAAATTCTGATTTGGAAGCCCAATGGGATATAACCATTGGGCAGAATAAATCCAATCCGGTAGTGGTATCAATACCGTGTCTCCCCATCCAAATCCACCAAACGGAAGTGCTTTTGTAAAGCAAAATAAGGCAAAACAAAATAATATACCAATCTCAGGTAAAATTCGTTTCATCAGAGGTAAGCATAATCTGGTTAACAGCATACAACATCCAATTAAGCTAAGTATTCCAAAGCGAACCCGCTGTTCAGGCATGACAAACATGGTAACTAAACTAATAACACACCCTGCACCAAATACGAGAAGTCCTCTTTTGACTGGACGACTTCCTAACGAAAAACAGAAACCTGACAATAAAATAAAACTCCAGCAAATAAATTGCTCCCATACATATCCGGCAGCACTTTGATACCAACCAATCGGGTGACCAAAAATATATACAATATCATATAAAATATGATACAGTATCATATTCAGTAATGCAAATCCCCGCAATGCGTCCAGTAACGACAACCTTTCTTTTCCGCGGAGGAGTTGTTCAGCCATGTACAGACTACCTTCTTTCTGTTTCTTTCCTGTTCCTATCGTTTCATTTCAGTGAGTATTAGATTATCGGCTGTTTTGTTGTTTTACAATCGCTTCGTGTTCCCGATTCAATTCTTCTACCAATGCACCAAAGCTCCACTTTTGATTGGTTGCAGTTACAGTAGCTTTAATCGGAATATCAATTTGATGTTCCTTTAAAGTCTTAATCAATCTGTCAATACGTTGACTTGACATACCACACATGCACAGCACCCCTTCTGACGTAGGAGGTACAACATCAGACATCGGCTTCTCCTGAAACCCATGAAACCCTGCCAAATAACCTACATCTTGTCCAAGCTCCCCCTCTGTAACCGTATGGGACTGAATATCCAGTTGCTGCAAAATAACTTCCAATTTTGCCTTCACCGTATTGTCGATTGCAAACAACAATACTCGTTCTGATATTTTTGTAACAATACGCGCTTTCATACAATACCTCCTATTATAAAACTGTATTTATTTAACCATACATTTTCTTTTCTGACAAGCGCTTCTTAATGTATTCCATTCATTTGAAAAAAGCACGGAAACCTTTTAAGAAATGACCATAAAAATTTTAACATGCTATGGAAATAATCAACAGAAAATAAAATCTACAAATCTTCTATATGTCTTCCTTTCGCGATAATTAAAATTCAGAAAACAAAAGTCCCCGCTATCTCCCATTATTTGCAAAAGCTTACGTACATAAGGAAAAGAATAAGCGTACAATAGATAAATAATTCGAAAAGAAAATTTTGAAGCATTGGTAAAAATAGTATATACCCCCACGGATAGTACACATTGGAACTTGTTATACAGAAACGCCCCATTGAATCGGAGGCAATAAAGCAACGGCAGCTGTAAGGATACAGCTGCCGTTTCCCAGTATCATCTGGAAAGTACTTTTTATTGCTTACTTTTTGGATTATCGTTTATTGTTGTAATATGATATTAACTTTGTTATCCATTTTACTATCTCAACCTGAATAATGGATAAAACAGAAAGACCGATTACAATCAACCATTGTATCCAGGTAAGTGTAGTAAGATGGAAAATGGATTGCAGCGCAGGGATAAACAAAATACATGCCATTAGTATTGCCGATACCCCAAACGATACAAACAGCCAAGGATTCATCCCTTCACTTCTTACCCAAATCGGTTCTGTATTGGAACGCTGATTAAACGCTCTCAGCATTTGTGACAGTGCCAATACACAGAATGCCATTGTCTGCCCTACCGTATGTCCGCTTATAGTTACACCTATCCAGTACGCTGTAATCGTCGTTGCGGCAACAAATATTCCCTGTGTAATCACACGGCTGATGAGAGATGCTTCAAACAAGGTTCCTGATTGGACAGGAGGGTGCTTCATAATATTTTTACTTGCCGGGTCTACACCAAGCGCTAAGGCAGGCAATGTTGCGGTTGCAAGGTTTACCCACAAAACATGAACTGCTAAAAGAGGTGCCTCCCAGTTGAACACGGTTGCTACAAACAAGGTTAAAATTTCCGCAATATTGCCTACCAATAAAAATTGGATGACCTTTTGAATATTTCTGTAAACACGTCTTCCCTCTTTAATTGCATAAGCAATTGTGGTAAATTTATCGTCCAGTAAAATCATGTCAGCTGCATCTTTGGCAACATCTGTACCTGTAATGCCCATAGCAACACCGATGTCAGCCGCTTTTAGTGCAGGGGAATCGTTGACTCCATCTCCCGTCATGGCAGCTACTTCTCCGACTCTTTTAAAAGATTGTATGATCCTTAATTTATCCGCAGGAGATACTCTGGCAAATACTGCCGCTGTTTTTACTTTTGCATCCAAGGTCTCATCATCCATATGATTCAGTTCTTCCCCTGAAATCACAGAGTCACCCTCCTGACAAATCCCCAATTCCTTTGCAATCGCAAATGCAGTCACTTTATGATCACCTGTAATCATAACGGTACGAATGCCGGCTTCACGACAAACACGAACAGACTCTGCAACTTCCTTTCTGGGTGGGTCAATCATACCTGCCACGCCAAGAAAGGTTAAATTCCATTCTAAATCTTCACTGTCATTTTCAGGCAGTTCATCTATGTTTCTTTTGGCAAAGCCCAACACTCTCAATGCTTGCTCTGACAGCTTCATACAACAGTTTAATATATTGCTTCTGTCTTGTTCCATCATCGGACGGATTCCCTCAGATGTAAGAATATGAGTACATAGCGGCAGCATTTCATCAACCGCACCTTTTGTATAGGCAATCAAGTGCTGCTCTATTCTGTGTACTGTAGTCATTCGCTTACGGTCTGAGTCAAACGGTTGCTCAAATAAACGAGGATATTTCTCTTCCAATGCATCGTGATTCATCCCAAAATTTTGCGCCATATAGATGAGGGCACCCTCTGTTGGGTCTCCAATGATTTCCCCCTCACGGTCCGGGTCGAAGCTCGCATCATTGCAAAGAGCAGAAGCATAAATCAACTCTTGATATATTGTTGGATGCATTTGTTTTATTTCTTTTATCGGTGTTGCTGTACCATTATAAAAATCTTGGTCCAACGCCAAATGTGTTACTGTCATTTTATTGAGTGTTAATGTACCTGTTTTATCGCTGCAAATCACAGTAGCACTTCCCAGCGTTTCAACAGCCGGTAGCTTTCGTATCAAAGCATTTTTCTTTGCCATTCGTTGTACACCCAAAGCCATGACTATGGTCGCTGTTGCCGGCAGACCTTCCGGAATAATGGAAATTGCCAAAGAAATTGCAACCAAAAGCTGCGGAATCAAAGGACGTTGATAAATTGCCCCTATCACAAAAATCAATACACAAACAATCAAACCTACAATGGTAAGTATTTTTCCCACTGCGTTTAACTTACGTTTGAGTGGAGTATCCAATTCATCTTGGTTATCCAGCATTCCCGCAATGTTACCCACTTCAGTATTCATACCCGTGGCTATTACAACACCGGTACCGCGCCCATATATTACAATGGATGATGAATATGCCATATTACTTCTGTCACCCAAAGTGCATGTTTCCGGCAATACCGCATCCGCATCTTTTTCTGCAGGTACCGACTCACCTGTCAACGAAGCTTCCTGGATTTTTAAGTTCGCAGAATCAATTAACCGTAAATCTGCGGGAACCATATCTCCGTCACGAAGCAATACAATATCACCGACTACCAATTCAGCAGCAGGAATCACACTTTCTTCTCCCTGGCGTAATACACGAGCGGTAGGCGCACTCATATTTCGTAACGCCTCTAAAGAAGACTGTGCTTTCTTCTCCTGTACAATGCCAATGACTGCATTTAAAACCACAATAGAAAATATTACACTTGCTTCTGTCCATTCCTGCAAAACAGCAGAAATAATGGCTGCAACAATCAGAATACATACCATTGGGTCTAAAATTTGTTCCTTTAACATTTGCAATAATGTTTTGGGTGGTTTGGAACGAAGCTCATTCCTTCCATTTTCTTTGAGTCTTTTCGCGGCCTCGGTATCGCCTAATCCTTTTTCAGAAGTGTTTACGATTTGATAAACCTCTTCCAACTTTTTTGTGTGCCAAGGCATTTGTTTGTGAGTATCCATATTGGATATACCACACCTTTCTTAATAAAATATTGATATTTTGAATGTCTGAAAGACAAACTCAGTAAAAACACAAACAGACATAACCTGCTGCTCTTCCTAAAAAAGAGCGCAAGTCATGTCTGTAATTTACATAAATAATAATAAAAATGAATACGAATTAAAACTTGGTCAGCGTCGTTACCGTCGGCGTCGTCCATAATAATCGTTTTATTCCTTTCTTCTGTATATTGTATCATATTATATGGGATAATTGTACTGATGTCAACAGAAAAATCAAGCAGGAAAAATACAACATTTCATATTGTTTATAAAAAAGTGTGCCTTGCTATTACCTTTACATTTATCTTATGTGAAAATGCCTTACCATATGACAAGACAGAGAAAATCAAACTTTTTCTATCTATAGAAAAATCTTCCTTATTGCGCAGCATGTCAAAAAAGATTATAATGAGTCTAATCTTGATAGACAGAAGGTGACATCATGTATATTGCTGATTTACATATCCATTCTCGTTTTTCCCGCGCTACCAGTAAAGATTGTGATATTCCTCACTTAGATTGGTGGGCACAGCGAAAAGGGATTCAGCTTTTAGGCACGGGTGACTTTACACATCCTGTATGGCGTGCTGAACTGAAAGAACAACTTGTTCCCGCCGGAGAAGGCGTATATACCTTAAAGAAAGATTTACGAATTCCAAATGCAGTGCCGGGAGAAACACCACGTTTTGTAGTAACGGGCGAAATTAGCTCCATCTATAAAAAAGATGGAAAAACCAGAAAAGTACACAATGTAATTGTACTGCCCAGTATAGAGGCAGCCGATGAACTTGCCGCCAAATTAGAAGCAATCGGCAATATTCATTCCGACGGACGTCCTATTTTAGGACTGGACAGTCGAGATTTACTGGAAATCACCCTAGAAACTTGTCCGGATGCAGAGTTCATCCCCGCACATATTTGGACACCTCATTTTTCTATGTTTGGTGCTTTTTCAGGTTTTGACAGCATAGAAGCCTGCTTTGGAGATTTAACCCCTCACATCCACGCAGTAGAAACAGGACTTTCGTCAGACCCTCCTATGAACTGGCGTGTTTCTGCTTTAGACAATCTTACATTGGTTTCACATTCAGACGCTCACTCTCCTTCAAAATTGGGACGTGAAGCAAATCTGCTCGATACCGGGCTTACCTACCCCGAATTGGTTCATGCAATTCGGACCAGAGAAGGTTTTCTTGGCACGGTAGAATTCTTTCCTGAAGAAGGAAAATATCATTTAGATGGACATCGCAACTGCAATGTTTGTCTTACTCCTGCAGAAACTGCTCAGTTAGGCGGTATTTGCCCTGTATGTGGTAAAAAAATCACCATCGGTGTAGAACACCGTGTAGAAGAATTAGCCGATCGACCGATTGACTATCGTCCTGAAAACGCCAAACCGTTTGAAAGTCTGGCCCCTCTGCCGGAAGTAGTCGCTGCTTGTACAGGAAAGTCTGTAGCAAGTAAAAAAACACAGCAGCAATATGAAGAAATGCTACAGTCTTTAGGTTCTGAGTTCTATATTTTACGTCAAGCTCCCATTGAAGATATCAAACGGACAGCAGGTCCATGTATTGCCGAAGGTATTCGCCGTTTACGCATTGGACAAGTAGAACGCAAACCTGGCTTTGATGGAGAATACGGTGTGATTTCTTTATTGAGTCCATCTGAAATAGAACAATTAAATGGACAAATTTCTTTATTTGGAGCAGACGTTCCGAAAAAAACTTCCAAACAGCAAAGTAAAATACAAACAACCGCCCCTGCACCTGAAGAAACTCCTATTATAAATACAAGTGACCGTTTGAATACAGAACAACAAAAAGCCGTATCAGATTTACAACGGGTAGTAGCAGTAATTGCAGGTCCCGGTACGGGAAAAACAAAAACGTTGGTATCTCGTATTGCTTATCTGATAGAGGAACATGGCGTAAAACCGGAGGAAATTACCGCAGTCACTTTTACCAACCAAGCGGCAGCAGAAATGCGCCATAGATTGGAACAGCGTTTGGGAGGAAAACGTGCTATATCACGTATGACCATTGGAACCTTTCATGCAATTTGTCTGAAGCTTTTGGGAGATGTGCGCCTTATCAGTGAAGGCGAGGCAATAGAAATAGCGGAAGAAATATTGCAAACACAAAATCGAAAGGAAAATGCCAAACAATTGATACAGGCAGTGTCGCAGATTAAAAACGGAGCATCATTTGAAACTGCCGAATTATCTGAAGAATTATATGATTCATATTGTTCCCGTTTACAGGAATTGGGCGTACTTGACTTTGACGATTTATTATTAGAAGCCCAAAAACAAACTATCACCACACAAAAACAATTTACTCATTTACTGGTGGATGAATTTCAGGATATCAATGACCTTCAATATCAGCTGGTTCAAAAATGGAATAAAAGCGGAAAAAATCTTTTTGTGATTGGAGATCCTGACCAATCCATTTATGGATTCCGCGGTTCCAGCGGACGATGCTTTGAACGGTTGGAAGAGGATTCTCCTGATATCAATATCATTCGTTTGGTTCAGAACTATCGTTCCTCTCCGGAAATTCTGCAAACAGCGGTACCTGTAATTGAACATAATCCCGGCAAACCACGTTTATTAACTCCGAATCAAACATCAGGTATTGCAGTCAGATTGGTACAGACCGCAGATGATTTTTCAGAAGGCATTTGGATTGCAAAAGAAATCAGCCGTATGACAGGAGGCGTGGATATGCTGGAAGCACAGTCTCTGGGACATACACAGCACATGCGTTCTTTTTCTGATATCGCAGTTCTTTGCCGTACTCACAGACAATTAGAATTGATAGAAAAATGTTTGCGTCATGACGACATACCGTGTATTATAAACGGTCGCGAAGACTTTTTAAATGAAGATGATGTACGCGGTCTCCTGTCGTTTTTCCGCTGTTTACAAGATCCAGGAGATATTGCGGCCCTCCGAACTGCTTTAAAATTACTGTGGAACTGCCCTTCTGATTTAATAGAATATGCCCAGAAGATATGCTCTCATCAGACAGAATGGAACCTAGAAACTCTGCAACATGATTTTCAGGGGTACGAAATACTGCTTCAAATGTTAGAGAGAATAGAATCATGGCTTCCACTGATACAAAAAGAAAAGCCATGGAAATTAGTGCAGCAATGGGAAGAACAATACAATTCTTCTCCGGCATTGGAAAAGCTAAAAAATACAGCCGTGTTTCATGCCAATCTGGAAGAATTATGGAATGCGCTGGTTCTTGGGCAAGAAGCGGATATCAGCCGTACGACTGCAAAAAACTGGAAATCGGGTGCTGTGCATCTTATGACATTGCATGGCAGTAAGGGTCTTGAATTCCCTGCTGTATTTGTGTCCGGAATCAAGTCCGGAATATTGCCATTAGAGTCTACAAAGCATCCTGCGGATATTCAAGAAGAACGACGTTTATTTTATGTAGGAATGACCAGAGCCCGTGAGGAATTAATTCTTACCTATGGAGCCGAACCTTCTTCATTTTTATCCGAGCTGCCAAACACCATAAAAAGGGAAACTGTAAAACGCCGCGAGCAACCCGCAGAACAGTTAAGTTTGTTCTAATTTAACTGATACGGTAATATATTTTTTAACACATATAATAAGACCTAGATGTAGATAATCGTATAGCATCTAGGCCTTATTTATTTCCAATTTTCTTATTGTATTTTTTATTACGATAAAAAATACAATCTTCAAAATAATAATAAGCAAAATATACCAATGGAAGTCCCGAGAAATACTGCAATTAATTTGTATCCATATACCAAATGACCGAAAGACAAAAATAATAAAATGGTTCCAGACTACTTTTCAAAGCCTTAAATGTGTAAAAGAAAATCTATGTTGCATGTATTACTTTCTATAGAGTTTAAGATTAATATGTAGAGATTGCGGAGAACCTTTCGAGCGGGCATAAAATAAAGAAAGCGGGAGCCACAAAGGTTCCCGCTAAATTGTTTTATATGTGATATGAGGCTGATAACTGGCGGCAGACACTTTTTAGCGTTTCCTCATTTTCCTTATTCATAAAGGCCGGAGGGGGGCAAAAATGAGCTTCCAAGCACCTACCCAGCCTCCATACCAAGGGCAGGCCCGCTGGCGAGCTGTATTGCCAAGCTCACAGAAAACAGAAAAAGCCCGGAAAGGCCCATAATATCAGGCTTTCCGGGTATAGATACAAAAACAGCCCTCCAAACCGGAAGGCTGTTTTTGTATTAAAGTTTGTCCCTTAATATGGTCCGAGTGACAGGACTTGAACCTGCGGCCCCTTGACCCCCAGTCAAGTGCGCTACCAACTGCGCTACACCCGGATATAAAACCAACAACTGAAACAGTTTGCTGGCTATTATTTATTGTGCTGTTACTATTAAACCATATTATAGCAATTTATGCAATATTATTTTCCTGAAAAGAACTTTTTATGAATTGCTGTAACTGCTTGGTCGGCATCGTCACGTGAAATTAAAACAGAAATTTTAATCTCACTTGTAGAAATCATCTGAATGTTAATATTGGCGTCAAAAAGTGCCTCAAACATTTGAGCTGCAACCCCCGGATGAGTTTCCATACCTGCACCAACGACAGAGACTTTGGAAACATTACCATCATAAACAGCATCAGCCGCACCAATGGTCTCAACATAAGTTCTTAAAATTTCCATTGTTTCATCCAGCTGAGATTCAGGAATGGTAAAGCTAATATCTTTGGTATTATTTCGTCCAATGGATTGTAAAATAATATCTACATTAATATCTTTTGCAGCTAGCTTTGTGAAAATTTTAAATGCAAGTCCCGGTCTATCAGGAACTCCGATAATTGACACACGCGCTACTTCATTATCCTTTGCAATACCGCTGATTAACATTTCTTCCATTTTATTTGCCTCCCTTACAATTGTGCCTGGTTTTCTTGTTAAGCTGGAAAGCACTTCCAGCTCCACTCCATATTTTTTCGCCATCTCAACTGAACGGTTATTTAATACTTGTGCACCCAATGTTGCAAGTTCTAACATTTCGTCGTAAGAAATAACATCTAATTTGCGTGCATCCTTTATCTTTCTCGGATCAGCTGTGAATACACCTTCCACATCTGTATAAATTTGACATAAATCGGCATGCATCGATGCAGCAATCGCAACTGCACTGGTATCGGATCCACCGCGTCCCAATGTGGTCATATCTTGATAACGATTTACGCCCTGAAAACCGGTCACAATCACAATACGTTTTTGATCCAGTTCACGCTTGATACGGGCAGGATCCACACGTTCTATTCTGGCAGAACCGTTATTTGCGCTTGTAAAAAATCCTGCCTGCCAGCCTAACAAAGAAATCACAGGATAGCCCATTTCTTCGATGGTCATTGCTAAAAGAGAAGCTGAAATTTGTTCGCCTGCGGTTAACAACATATCCATCTCTCGTTTTGAAGGATTTGGATTCACTTGACGTGCCTTTTCAATAAATTCATCTGTTGTATCTCCTTGTGCCGATACAACAACGACAACATCATTGCCTTTTTCGTATGTCTTTGTAATGATATCAGCAACATTTTTTAAACGCTCAGTATTTGCAACAGAAGTACCACCAAACTTCTGGACAATTAAGCTCATAAATCATTTCTCCTTTATATTATGTTTATATGGTTGGGAGAACTTTGGTACCTTCCCTATCAGTCTCCAGTACTTCTAATTTCCAGCCGATGATGCCGTGTTCTTCCAATTGTTTTATCATACGATTATAATATGCTGTATTTCCACTTTCGATAATGGACATAATGCATGGTCCTGCTCCGCTGATATAAGTCCCCAGAGAACCGTTTTGGTAAGTAAGCTCAAAAATTTCGGCACAATTTTCAATCAAATCCACTCGAAACGGTTGATGCAATTTATCCTGTACCGCAATACGTAAATTTTCTGCTTTTCCACAGGATAAAGAGGCCACCATGAGCGCACTGCGTGATAAATTATATACCGCATCCTGCTTGCTATATTGCATTGGTAACGTAGCACGAGACTGTTCTGTTTTTAACTGAAAATCAGGAATTAGCAAGGCAAATCGAAATTTCATGTCGAAAATCGAAATTTATCAGATACCTGTGTTCCAACACTGTAAACTCTTCCTGCATCCATGGCAGAAACCGTTAATCCTCCTAAAATAGCCGGTGTTGTATTATCCGGATGTCCTTCAATTTTACAGGCAAAATTGATTAACGTATCTTGGTCAAACGGTCTTCCTAACAATTCATTTGCACCGATAATACCGGCTACAATACAAGCAGAACTGCTTCCCATTCCCCTTGCCATAGGAATGTTATTTTCCTGTATAATCTTTAAGCCGGGCATTTGTTTCCCGTATGCATTGTATACAAACTCTGCTGCCTGATATACTAAGTTATCTTTTCCTTTGGGAATTTCCACATGGTCTTTCGACGAAATTTCAATCCGGTCAGATTCCTCCATCCAGACATAGTTATACCAATTAAGGGCAACTCCCAGTGAATCAAAACCAGAACCCAAGTTAGCACTGGTCGCGGGAACCTTTATACTTATCATTCTGTTCTTCCTATCTGCTGAAATTACAAATCACCAACGCGAATTGTAGATGCAATGGTTACGCCTTTACTTTCCAATACACCAATTTTATCTTGAATTTCACGCTCTTTCATTGGTTTTGTGACAAATGCCAATTCATTTTTTGGAGCATTTTTTTGTATCAGTAGCTCTACAGTTCCAAATAATGCTTCTGCTTCTGTTTTTGCAGCTGCAATGTCATCAGCAGTTGCACGTATATACATAGCAGTGATATCGTCCAAATAGTCTTGAACATAATTATCTACACTGTCACTCCAAAACAGATTTTTTCTTGCATGCATATGTTTTGCACAGTCAATCACATCTGCTACCACAGCACTTGCTGTTGGCAATTTGCCCGCACCTTTTCCGTAGAATACTACATCTCCTGTTGCGTCCCCACGGACCATAATGCCATTAAATACATCATCTACATTTGCTAACTGACTTTCTCTTGGAATCAGCATAGGACAAACAATAATTTGAATTCTATGATCATCCATCATTTTTACTCTGCCAATCAGTTTAATTACGCCGCCCCAGGCTTCTGCATATTCTACATCACCTAATGTAACCTTTGTAATTCCCTCTGTATGTACTTGGTCAGGATAAACATGTTTACCAAAGGCAAGAGAAGCCAAAATGCAAATTTTACGACAAGCATCATCGCCCTCAATATCAGCAGCAGGATTACGTTCTGCGTATCCCAATTTTTGGGCAAGTGCCAATGCGTCTTCAAAAGACATCTGGTCACGAATCATTTTGGTCAAGATAAAGTTGGTGGTACCATTTAGAATACCTGCAATCTCAATTACATCATTTGCTGCAAGACATTGATGGATAGGACGAATAATAGGAATGCCTCCGCCAACACTTGCCTCAAATAAAAAGTTTACATTTTTTTCTTTTGCTATTTTTAACAGCTCCGCACCTTTAGAAGCAACCAATTCCTTATTAGAGGTAACGACACTTTTTCCTTTTTCCAAACACTGTTTTACAAATTCAAACGCAGGGTGCAATCCCCCCATTACCTCAACCACAATTTTTACATCATCATCTTGGATAATATCCTCAAAGTTTTTTGTAAAGCGGTCTGCAAAGGGACTGTCCGGAAATTCTTTTAAATCTAAAATATATTTAATATCAATTTCATTTTGTGCGCGTTTTAAAATGCTGTCTTTATGGGTAGCCAATACTTCTACTACACCTGAGCCAACGACACCATGACCCAAAATTGCAATCTCAATCATCATTTACACCTCTTTATTTATTCGCCTGTAATATGCTCAATTCGCTGTACACCATCTACTTGTTTTAGATGCAGCAGTAAATCATCCATAGAGCCTTTTAAATGATCTACTTGGCATGAAATAGAAACCAATGCTGTTCCGTTAACAGGGATATTTTGATTAATGGTCAAAATATTAGCACCTTCATTATAAAAAGCAGAAATAACCGCCATTAATACTCCCGGTCTATCATATAACACTACTTGTATGGTAACAATTTGTTTTTCTGCTTTCCCGTGATATGGATAAACAGCATCTTTATATTTATAAAATACACTGCGGGAAATACCTGCCATTTTTGCAGCTTCTGTAGTGCTGGAAGCTTGTGCAGTTCTCAAATATTCCTTTGCCTGAATTACCTTTGTAAATACTTGAGGAAGTACTTCTTGGTTTACTAAAAGAAAAGCAGAATTTTTCATTGTCCACCACCCATATACGATTGTTTCTTCACAATGTACAGTTTATCATATTTCTATTAATCTTGCAATGAAAATTTATAAAAATTTTTATTTTCTAAATAGGCAAATAGCAGACAATACACATAATATGATATAGGTAAATAAAAAAGTGTCTGCATGTTTGCAGACACTTTTTATGATCTATTTAAGCTGCCGAAGATGATGAAGACGATGACGTACTGGAACTTGAGCTGGAAGAAGAACTGGAAGAACCGGATGACGAACTGCTTCCTGAACTGCTTGCATTGCTGGAAGAGCTTTCTTCTTCCTCTTCAGAGCTGGAAGATGCCGTATTTGTATTTTGATGCTGCGTACATCTCGATGGCATATTATCTTTTTCGTACCAGCCGGTTGCTGTTGGACAGCCCGGACCTGCTAAATTACCACTTTGCGTACAATAAACAGCAGATGTCACGTTAGAATCCGTTGTAAATTGTTTCAATTGTTTGGTGTTTAAATATGCCCCCATTAAACTTTGAAATACGCTTTTGGATGCATTCGTATTTCTTAAACGGCTTGGATTTTGATAACCGGTCCAAACACCAACAACAGCATACGGAGAACCACCCACAAAGTAACTGTTGTCATCAATATCGGTAGTACCGGTTTTACCATAAATTTGCCAGCCTGTTACACCAGCACCGGTACCGGTACCTTGTGTTACAACAGTTGTCAGCAATTTTTGCATAATGGTTGCGGTGGAAGATTTGATTGCCTGTGTAGAAATATTATCACGGTTATCTAAAATGACATTACCATCATGGTCTTCTACGTAGTAGTACGTATAAGGTTCATTATATTGACCGCCGTTTCCAAAAATTTGGAATGCTGCTGTCATTTCTTTTACTGTTACACCTTCGTGCACACCACCAATGGCTACGCCTAAGTTACTGTCGTCCACTCCGCCGCCGACCAATGAGGTAAACCCTAATTTTTGTGTTAAGAAATTATAGGCGTTTTGCGGTCCCAACTGTTGATATACTCTAACAGCAGGCGGGTTATAAGATTGCTGTAAAGCATACTGCACCGTTACAGGACCTCTGAATTGATGGTCATAGTTGTTCGGACCTGCAGTACCGTCATCAAAATAATTTGGTATTGGTTCATCCTGAACTATGCTGGAATAATTGATAATACCCTTATCAATCGCAGGTGCGTAGGCCGCAATCGGTTTAAAGGAAGAACCAGGTTGACGCTTTGCATCTGTTGCATAGTTAAACCACATATTACCTTCTTTTTCATCGCTGCTACCTACAATTGCAAGTACACGACCGGAATAATCCATCATATAAACACCGCACTGCATGTCCGGGTCACTGTTTAAGTTACGGTCGTTAGCTACTGCATTTTCTGCCATTTCCTGAGCACTGGAATCCATAGCAGAATAAATCTTTAGACCACCATAGTAAATCATATTCTGTGCATCTTCTTTTGTATACCCAAGCTCGGACTGCAAGTCTGAGACAACATCTTGAATCATCGTATCAATATACCAATTGTTAATGGTATCATCTGCCCCTGTCTCAGTTGCTTCTTGGAATACAAAATTCATATTTTCAGACTCAGCCATGGCCTGGTCGTATTCTTCTTTTGTAATCTTTTCTTGATTATACATTTCTGTCAGAACAGTTTGCTGACGCTCCTTGTTCTTGTCCGGAAAATTCATAGGAGAATATGCATACGGGTTTTGTGTAATACCTGCTATAGCAGCACATTCTGCCAAGCTGCAATCCTTAATATCTTTTCCATAATAAAGATTTGCTGCTGCTTGTACACCTTTACAACCACTACCAAAGTTAACAACGTTGAGATAGCATTCTAAAATTTCTTCTTTGGTATACTTTTTTTCCAGATTTTCTGCTCTGAATATCTCTTTTAATTTACGGGAAATACTTACATCGCTTTCTCCAGTAAGATTTTTTATTAACTGTTGTGTAATGGTAGAGCCACCAAAGCTTCCTCCGGAAGATAATAAGTTGGTGGCAGCGCCTAATGTTCTCCACCAGTCAACACCGTTATGTTCCCAAAAGCGTTTATCCTCAATGGCAACCATTGCATCTTTCATATATTGCGGAATATCCTGATAATCTACCCAAATACGGTTGCTTTCACCACCATATAAGCTCTTATATTCTACAGGATTACCAGATTCATCATTTACGTAAATAAAACTTGTATAGTCTAAGTTTAAAGAATGCAAATCAATATCTATTTCTTCTCCTCTTAAACTCATAATATAAGAGAACATAAAAATGCCTATGATAAACAATGTAGCAAAAAACAAACTCACAATGGTAATTACCACACGGGAAATCGCTTTTCCTGCTGCTTTGCCGGTGCTATTTCCTTTTGGGTCCGGTACAGGTTTTAGTCCGTACTGATTAATGTCAGATTTTTTCAATCAATTCACCTCAATAATGCAAGCAATTATCTGAATGAATCAGATAATTGAAATAAAACAAATCTTTCATTTTTCCTATGCATATATTTCCAATTTTGAGCCATACTAGCACCAAAGATACAAAGTTATATCCAATGATCAAAGAAAGGTAGGTATGGTCAAATTGAAGAAATCCTATTATATCATATTTAGTATCGCTTTGGTTCTATTGATAGGAATTATCATTCTGGTAATATTCCTTACGATTCCTCAAAATGCATCTGAAAATGTTACTAGTGAACAAACTCATTTTACCTCAAATCCCAATTCAAGTCAAGAAAGCACATCATCGCATGTCGATAGCAACAATATTAATACAATGACAAGCCAATCAGATATTTATACCATTAAAGAATATAATGGACATATCGGTGTATTTTTAAATGATGAAACACAACCTTACAAAGAGGTTAATGTCTCCTTAAGTGCTTTGCCAACAGAAGACCAAGAATTACTTAAAAAAGGTATTACAGCAAATTCTCAAGGCGAGGTTCAAATTATTCTGGAAGACTATATCAGTTAATTTTTTTATAATGTAAAGATAAGCTTTTATTATATGATAGCTTATCTTTTATTTTATCCTACAAATATGTATTTTATATGTTTTGATTATGAATCAGATAAAAAGACTTTGTTAACGTAACATCAGTTTCATAATGATTGTTATAAAAACAAAAGAAGACCGAATACTAGATTGGTATTCGGTCTTCTTTGTCAAACAATGAATAAATCAAATAAATAATTAAGCGTTATGTTTCTTTTTTAATACAAACAAAACAGCAATTGCCACTACAGAAACACTTGCAACGGCAATCCAAACCATATAGTTAGAAGTATCTCCTGTTTGGGGACTTACCATATTGTTGGAGTTGTCGTTACCGTTTGCTCCTGTATTACCGTTATCCGTATTACCTTCGTTACCATTATTCTCTGTTTCATTTCCATTGTTTTCTTGGTTGTCATCTCCGCCAGGATTTTGACCATTGTCTTTTACATCATAAGACACCAATGCATATGTTGAGAATTGGTTGGTTTCAAAAGTTAAAATATTATTTTCAACACTGGAATTCAAAACTTCTGCAACACCATTATGTACACGAACTACACCAAAAGTACGTCCTTCTTTTTGTAATTCAGCAGGAATTGCAATTTGAAGTGTAATTTTAGAACTGTTTAGCTCTGTAATTTCACCAATTACTTGGTTATTTGCAGAAACCAGAACAGAAAAATCAAAGTATTGTTGTACTGCCAAAATTTTATCTGAATTGCTTGTTTGAGCAGTCAAAAGTTCAGTAATTTGTTCTGCATCAGCAGCAGGTACTTGATTACCTTCCAATTTGTCAGATTTCAAGCTGATTGTTACTTGATCGCCTCTTGCCAATGCTTCATCAATGTTTTGCTGCAATTCTGTGCTGATTTCAGCATCAGAATTTCCGGAAATAATGTCGTTTAATTCATTTTCTGTTTCAGGAGTAACACCAACTTGTACTTCTTCTGCCGGAACAGAAGGATCAATTACAGGTACATCTACTACAGGTTTTTGAACAGCAACTACTTTTACCGGTATCACTGTATTATCTTTTTTAGCAAAACAAATTTGTTCGCCACCTACTACTGTAGCAGCAGAATTTACCCAAGATGTACCGGCAGGTGCTTGAACAGCTGATAAAGCAGTACCGGCTTCTGTTTGTACTGTTTCCATATTGAACGCAAAGCTTTCACTTCTTCCGCCGTTTACAGTATTAATTAAGTTACCGTCTTTATCATATGCCAATACGGTTACACTGGAAGTTTTCCAGTTATTTTCAGAATTAAAAGCTCCTAATTTATAAACCAAAGAGTCATCTTTATTGGTGATTACATAGCCAATTCTGCCATCAACGTCAATTGCTTGTAACTCACCGTTTACACCGGTTGTAAATTGTCTGCCATTGTCACCGTCATAAAATTCCACTTTACCTAAAGAAGAATAATAGGAAGAAACACCGGACTGAACAGGAATGTCTTCTGTTACATTGGCTTTCATGGTACCCCATTGGCTTCCGTCTTGGTAATAAACATTATAATAAACTTCAGAAATCACTCTTAAAGTAGCAACTGAATTATTCTCACTTGTTACATCAATTCTTACATTACCATTGTCATTTACTTTATAAGTGTAATCGGATAAGTCCTCTGTTTTTGCTATATTGCCTGTAATAGTAAAACCAGTTTTCACAGCTGCTTCCACCGCATCATAATCCGATTTATAGGAAACACTTCCAACAAATTTAGGTTCTGCAGCAGTACCTAAAATATTACCTGTAATTTTGCAGCCGGAAGCCTCTACTGTACTGCCATTCAATAAATTAGCACCGGAAGAAGCGTTTGCAAAAATAATACCAGGTTGTTTCATAACAGCATTACCGGAATAGGTACAGTCAACCAATTTATAATGGCTGTTTGCAAATGGTGTATAACCAATAAAAATACTGTTATAAGTTGGTGATTGAATATTTGCACTTACATTTACACGTGTTAAAGTTGTATTGCCGCCTGCATAAATAACCAAAGCATTTTCATTGTTATTGTTGCTGGTATAATTAATGCTGCCGGAAATATTGATATCTGTGTAGTTATAATCAATACCTGCTGTATACGCATTCCATACGAGTGTTGCAGGTTGTCCGCTTAATTCAAAGGTGAAATTTTTTAGTTCACCTCCGCCAAAATTTGCAATTAAGGTGCTGTTTGTTCCTGCATTATAAATACGGTGTCCGTCACCGTCAATGGTTCCTGAAAAATTGTTGATGTAATAATCAGCCCAACCATCAACTTTACCTCCAAATTCAGCTTGAGATAAGTCAATATCAGCTGTTAATTTTACATAAACTCCCTTTTTGCCTTCCAATTCTTTTAGTTGTCCAGCTTCAGAAACCAAATACGGTTCTTCTTGTGTACCGGTTCCTTGCAAGGAATTGCTGTTTGCCGCAAAAACTGCAAGATTCAAACTCAACAATACCATTGCCAAAACCAATACTGCGCAAGAAATGCGTTTTGTTAGTTTCATTGCCATAGCATACCCCTCCAAAATTTTTAATGATACCAATAATGTTATAATTTGATAAGGTACACCTTTACGAAGTTTTTTATTTTTAAAATTTTATAGATAATAAATGTAAAGAACTGTGAAATAATACTTGAAAATTATGCATATGTACATTATAATGAATCCGTATATTGCAATATATGTTATTTTGAAAAGGTGTACATAAATAAATCTTTTATGCAGAACAATTTATTAGTTTTCTAACGGCAATGTTTTAATTGACAATATTAAAAGGCGGTATCCGATTGGATACCGCCTTTTTTATTTCAACAAAACTTATTTTGCGCTTTGTTCGTATTGCTCGATCATTTTTTTAACCATTTGACCGCCAACAGAACCAGCTTGTTTAGAAGTTAAGTCACCGTTATAACCTTGTTTTAGGTTAACGCCAACTTCAGCAGCAGCCTCCATTTTGAAACGATCCATAGCTTCTCTTGCTTCTGGAACAACAATTTTATTCTTAGACATAGTATAAGCACTCCTTTTTTCTTTTGTTTTTCAAACTTTTTATTTGCGTTTGCCTTACTATTATGAACGTATCCAATTTTATTATTCAAGAAATTTTTGGAAATTTTATATATTGAAATCAGCGTCCCATCGGATGCCTGCTAACAACAAGACAGCTGCAACAGGCAAAATTTTATTTGGATGATACGGCTTTGTGATATGCATTGTAATTTCGCAGGGTTCTATCGCAGTGCCATTGATTGCAATTAAAGTTCTCTGCAAACTGACAGAGGCTTGTTTTTCATCCAAACTGGATATACTAAATGTATCCGTTGCTTTGGTGCCACAGGTAACAACAATCTGTCCTGTTTTACAAAATTGCTCTTTCAGCTTGTCATGATTAGAATTTATTATAGCAACCCAGTCAGCCGGTAATATCACCGGCTCTTTCGGTAAAAAACTTTTTTTAAAAACAGCAATTCCACCCGGACTTTTTAAATTAGAACAGACTTCCTGTTCTTTAATATAGAAACTACAGTTATCATACATTTCATCGGAATGTTTATCTGTGTTGTAAACAGTGGTACCAAATGGTGATATTGCCTTTTTTATAATTTGCCCTAAAGTTTCATCTTCATCATTTCCAAAAATACAAATTGGAATCATACACGTATTCTCCCCTCTCAATCTAAACTTTATTATTTGTCAAATTCAGGAAAATATGTGTCAAACTTTTCTTACCAAATAAAAATAGCACTATTACTCAGTGCTATTTTTTAACTATTCACCTTGCATCTCAGATGCATTTCTCATAAGCTGAGAGACTGAGATAATTTCATAGCCTTCACTTTGCAGCGTCTGTATGATATACGGCAGTGCTTCCAACGTCAAATCTGAACGATTATGCAGAAGAATAATGGAACCGCTTTTTGCCTCTTTGATAATCTTATCAGCAATTTCCTGTGCTGTTGTATTGTGCTGGTCAAAGCTGTCAATATCCCATTGCACTGCCTGCATTTCTAATGTGTTTGCAGTATCCAGTAACAGAGCATTATAATCACCATAAGGTGGACGGAATAATACAGGTGTTTTCCCTGTGATTTTTTTTAATGTTTCATTACACTGCATTAGATTTGACATCATATCGGCTTGAGACAACTGCGGAATTCTTTCATAGGTGTTACCTAGATTTCCGATTTCATAACCTGCCTTTGAAATTTGTTTTACTGCATTTGTATATTTTTCTGCCCATACACCTGTAACAAAAAAGGTGGCTTCCACTTGATACTTTTGCAGTATTTCAATGTATTCTGCTGTATGGTTAATATCCCATGCACAATCAAAGGTCAAAGCCACCTGTTTATCAGGGGTTGGAACAGAATAAATCGGTACCTTTTGCACATAGGCTGTTTGTACTGTCTGAATTCCTTTTACGGAAAATACAACTGCCAAACAGCACACTACAAAGCAGGCACACATGGTAAGCATCTTACGTCTTGTTAACACCAAACATTTCATATACATTCCCCCATAACACACCATATACATGAATTTGGTATTTTATGCTTATCAATTGTATTTTTAAAATAAAAAGGTATCGAGTTATTCCGATACCTTTTCTATCTTAATATGATATACACCATATATCCTATATATAATGAGACCAAAATACCACCTTCAATGCGATTCACTCCTTTTTTAGCAATCGCAAATACATAGGTAAGCAAAGAGACTGCAATCAAAATTCCCAAATCGATTAATGCATTGAGGTCGAATGATATTGGATGAATTGCAGCAGACAGTGCCAAAACAAATAAAATATTAAAAATATTAGAACCTACTACATTACCAATTGCAATATCGCTTTCTCCCTTTATGGCAGCCACAATGCTGGTAACCAATTCCGGCAAAGAAGTTCCGATTGCAACGATGGTTAAACCAATTAAACTTTCACTGATTCCAAAGGAAAGCGCGATTTCCCTTGCAGAATTGACAACCAGCTGCCCTCCTCCAATAATACCTGCCAGACCAACTACCGCAAGCAGAATGCTTTTCCAAAGCGGCTGCTTCTTTTTGGGCGCTTCCTCAGACTGCGCGTCATCTGCCAAATCAACAATCTCTCCGGATTTTCTAGCAGATAATGCGGAAGTAACCAGCATAAATACAAAAATACAAAAAAATAAAATTAATACCCACGCTTCATTACGGGACAGTAGATTTGAATCTCCACCGCCAAAAAATACATCCAGCCCCATTAATAACAGCGCAACGGTAGCTAAAATGGAAAAAGGAAATTCTTTGGCTAAAATGGATGTCTTCACACCGATTGGTTTTATTAAAGCACAAATACCAACTACTGCAAGCAAATTAAACAAATTTGAGCCGACAACGTTACCCAATGCAATATCATTTTGACCTTTAAATGCTGCTGTGATACTGACTGCTGCTTCAGGAGCACTTGTTCCAAATGCAACAATTGTCAGTCCGATAATAAAACTTGGAATTTTGAAAAAACGAGCTATGGAAGAACTTCCGCTTACAAAGAAATCTGCTCCCTTTACCAAAAAAACAAACCCTATGATTAATAAAACATATGCCAACTGCATACCTCCTTTCTAAAAGTAAAAAACTCCCAGTAAAGCATTGCTGTACTAAGAGTTTTGGTTGATTTATTCCAAATATACCAATTCTGATATTTGTGATAGAGAAATGAATGTAAACAACTGCTTCTATGTTTTTATAAATTAAATAGAAATTGTCATTGCAATCCGATACAATTCGTCATCAAACGGACGTTTCATTTCCAATGCTTGCGCTATATCTGAGTCAGCAATTTTGTTTTCCTTCATTACAACCACTCTGCCTGACATTCCCTCATGCAGTAATTTTACTGCATGGTACCCCATCTGGCTTGCTACCACACGGTCTCGCAAGGTGGGCGAACCGCCTCGCTGCACATGTCCCAATACTGTGGGACGTGTTTCAATGCCTGTGTGTGCTTCTATTTGTTTTGCAATGTCAGATACATGACCTACACCTTCGGCAACCACCACAATAAAATGATGTTTTCCTGTTTTACTGGTGAATTCCATTCTATTCAGAATATCGCGCTCAAAATCGTAAGCAATTTCAGGAACCAAAATGCAGGTAGCGCCTACTGCAATTCCGGTTTCTAAAGCAATATCGCCGCATCTTCTCCCCATGACCTCTACAACGCTGCAGCGATTGTGAGACTCCGTTGTATCACGTAACCGATCCACCATTTCAACAGCTGTATTCATAGCTGTGTCAAATCCAATGGTGTAATCTGTGCAAGCAATATCATTGTCTATGGTTCCGGGAATCGCTATACATGGGATTCCTTTTTCGCATAAGGCCTTTGCACCGCGGAAAGAACCATCTCCGCCAATGACAACCACTCCGCTAATGCCAAACTTTTTGCATGTATGAACCGCTTGCATTTGTCCTTCTTCTGTCATAAAAGCAGGACTTCTTGCAGTGAATAAAGCAGTTCCTCCATTTTGAATAATATCCGAAACACTTCTCAAATTCATGGCAATCATGTCACCATGAATCAGACCATCATATCCACGTCGTACTCCCAGCACACGCAAGTCATTTGCAATCGCAGTACGCACAACGGCGCGTACCGCTGCATTCATGCCGGGGGCGTCTCCCCCGCTGGTCAGTACTGCAATGGTTTTTTGTTCCATAATCATTCATCCTTTACTGTCTGCTGTTTGATATATCGTATGAACAGAATGTTCACTTTACTACAGCAATATTTTCTTCGCCCAATACATCTTCCAGCGCATTCACCAATGGTTGGTTCACATCAACACGCTGAGAAACAGGAGCATGAAATAACTTTTTCTCATCTTTAAAATAAATATGCAGCGGCATCGTGCCATCAAATATGGCAATATATTGCATGGCTTTTTTATACGCCGCATCCTCTTTGCTGTTTACCTTCAAATATAAACCGGGAGGATTCTTTCTTTCTTTTGATGATTGTGCCATTTCTCCGTTTTTGTCCGGAGCCTCAAACACAGCCTCACAGATTAATTTTGTATCCTGTTCTTCCGAAGTACTCAATCTTCCAACCACGCGAACGATATTTCCTTCTGTAATCAGATGTGAATATTGTGCCAACACTTTTGGAAACAGTAATAATTCCATAGAACCATAAATGTCCTCCAGCATAACGAATGCCATTGTGCTGTTATTTTTGGTGATTTTTGTTTTGACGGAAGTAAATACGCCAAGCAAAGTCACGGTATCACCATCATGATACATACCTGTTTGCTCTCGTATATCTTCCAAAATATCCCCTATTTTACGCGCTCCTATTTTGTCATACACAGGTAAATATTCTGACATTGGATGCCCTGACAAATACATTCCCGTTACTTCTTTTTCCATAATCAGTTTTTCACTCTGACTGATATCTGGCATTGGTTCAGGCACAAACTCTTCTACCGAAGGACCATCTGTTTGAATCACATCAAAAAAGCCGATTTGTCCTTCTACATTTTTTCTTTTATCCGCTTCCAGCGTATCCAAGACAATAGCAACGGAAGCCAGCATTTGCCTTCGATTACAACCTAAATCATCCAAGGCGCCGCACTTAATCAGACTTTCCAGTGCACGGCGGTTTAAATCTTGTCCGTACATGCGTTTGCAGAAGGAATAAAAGCTGGAAAACTTACCTTCTCTGGTGCGTTCTTCTATCATACGGTCGATAAATCCACGCCCTAAATTTTTTACTGCCAACAAACCAAAACGAATATCATTTCCCACGGCTGTAAATCCCGTTTCGCTGGTGTTGACATGAGGCGGCAATACGCGAATGCCCAAACGGTTACATTCTGCATTGTAAATAGCGACTTTATTGGCATTGTCCAATACGCTGGTAAGCAAAGCCGCCATATACTCTTTTGGATAATGACATTTTAACCAAGCAGTCTGGTAAGAAAGTACTGCATATGCAGCAGCATGGGATTTATTAAAGGCATAGGAAGCAAAACTTTCCATTTCATGAAAAATAGAGACAGCCGTTTGCTCATCCACGCCACGATTGATGCAGCCTTCGACTTCCCAGGTACCGTCTTCATTTTGCAAACCGTAAATGAAGATTTTACGTTCTTTTTCCATGACATCTGCTTTTTTCTTTGACATGGCACGGCGTACAATATCTGCTCTGCCAAGGGAATAACCTGCCAAGGTACGAAAAATCTGCATTACTTGCTCTTGATAGACAATACAGCCATATGTAACATCCAAAATATCTTTCAAAAGCGGATGTTTATATCGTACTTTAGATGGATTGTGTCTGTTTTCTATATATTTTGGAATAGAATCCATAGGCCCGGGACGATATAGTGAGATAACCGCAATTAAGTCCTCAATACTGACGGGCTTTAATTGCACAATCATACTTTTCATACCTGCCGATTCAAACTGAAACACACCTTCTGTTGCGCCGGAGGCAATCATAGCAAAGGTTTTTTTATCGTCCATCGGAATATCTTCTATAGAAAAATCAGGTTTTTGTTTTCTGATTTGTAATTCCGCATTCTGAATGATAGACAAATTGCGTAACCCCAAAAAATCCATTTTCAGCAGTCCCAATTCTTCCAAAGTTGTCATGGTAAACTGCGTTACAACCGCATCGTTATTTTTGGCAAGCGGTACGTATTTGCAAACGGGTCGGTCAGTAATCACAACACCCGCAGCATGTGTGGAAGCATTTCTGGGCATGCCCTCTAATTTTTTCGCCATGTCAATCAATTCTTTAACCTGCGGGTCAGAATCATATAAATTTTTTAAATCATGGGAAATGTTTAGTGCGCGGTCCAATGTAATATTTAATTCCATAGGAACCAATTTTGCAACAGAATCCACTTTTGCATACGGAATTGCCATTGCTCTGCCAACATCACGAATAGAACCACGAGCTGCCATTGTACCGAATGTGATAATCTGAGCTACATGATCTTCTCCATAGCGGCGTACAACATAATCTATCATTTCTTGTCTGCGTTCGTCGCTGAAATCAATATCAAAGTCCGGCATGCTAATACGTTCCGGATTTAAAAAACGTTCAAACAGCAAATTGTAGCGGATTGGATCAATGCCTGTAATTCCCAAACAATAAGCAGCTAAACTGCCTGCACCGGAGCCTCTCCCCGGCCCTACAGGAATATCGACAGATTTTGCATAATCAATAAAGTCAAATACAATCAAATAGTAATTGACATACCCCATTTTAATAATAGTATTTAACTCGAATTCCAGTCTGTCTATCAGTGTCTGATCAGGTTGGTTTCCATAATGACGGTAAAGTCCTTCATAACATTTGGTTCTGAAGTATTCCACATTGTCCTGACCGTTTGGCGTATCATAATTTGGCAGCTTTGTATTGCCAAACTCAAATTCTACATTGCATTGTTCCGCAATTTTTACGGTATTGTCAAATGCTTCGGGATGTTCCGGAAATAAAGCTCTCATCTCTTCTTCCGTTTTCACATAAAATTCATCGGAAGCAAATTCCATACGGTCGTCATCTTCTACGGTATGGTTTGTTTGGATGCACATTAAAATGTGATGCATTTGACTGTCTTCTTTTTTGATATAATGACTATCGTTCGTTGCAATCAAAGGAATGCCTGTTTCCTCTGAAATACGGATTAACATAGGATTGATTTCTCTCTGGGCTTCAATTCCATGATCTTGCAGTTCAATATAAAAGTTACCTTGTCCAAAAATTTCATTATGTACCAATGCAAGCCGTTTTGCTTCTTCATAATCACCTCTCCGGCAAGCTCTTGGAATAGCGCCCGCAAGACATGCAGAGGAAGCAATCAATCCTTCGCTGTGTTTGGCCAATAAATCCAAATCGACACGAGGCTTGCTGTAAAAGCCTTCTGTCCACGCCTGGGATACCAGTGCAGTTAAATTTTCATAACCTTTATTATCTTTACACAGCAGTACCAAATGATGCTGTTCACCATCCAATTCATGCACTTTATCAAAACGGGTACGTGGAGCAACATAGACTTCACAGCCAATAATAGGCTTGATACCGTGCTTTTTTGCAGCACGGTAAAAATCGATAACACCATACATAACGCCATGGTCAGTGATGGCAACTGCTGTTTGTCCAATTTCTTTTAAATGTTCCATTAAGGGATTGATACGGCAAGCGCCATCCAACAAACTATATTCTGTATGCAAATGCAAATGTACAAAACCTGACATTGCTTCCTCCTTTCCAACATCTGCAATATGTTATAAAACTATGTGATTTTAGTTCTTTTTTCCAATGGAATCCGCAAATGCCATAATCCGCTTTAATCGATGATTGATGCCGGACCGGCTGATTGGCTCTGAGAGTTGTTCGCCCAACTCCCGCAATGACATTTCCGGATTTTCATAACGCAAAGAGGCAAGTTCCTGTAAGTCTAAAGGCAGCTGTTGTAAGCCAACAGAGCGTATAATCGTTTCGATTGCTGCAATTTGTTTTGCAGAAGCAGAAACGGTTTTATCGATATTCGCTGTTTCAAAGTTGGTTTTTCTGTTCACCTGGTTACGAACTTCCTTGAACATTTTCACTTGCATAAAATTCATGGACGCATTGGTTGCCCCCATAAACGTTAGCAAATTTTCAATGCCTTCACTGCCTTTTATATACACTACAAAACTGCCTTTTCGATTGGTAACAGCCGGCTGTAATTCCAGCTCTTGTATATTGGTAAGCAAATCATGCAAATCATTTGCTAAATTCATATAAGGCACTACAAATTCCAAATGATATTCTTTCTCAGGATTGGTTATGGTACCGCAAGATAAAAAAACTCCGCGCAAAAATGCAGCCAAACAACATTCCCATTTTATCATATCATGATTGATTCTCAGCGTAACCTCATTTCCTGTGTGGCCAAAGTACTGTAATATTCGCAATCTTTGGTCTTCATCAAGCACAGTTACAGTGCTGGTAACAGGATGCCCATTTCGTCTTGTCATTTTTGCAGAGATATCTACAACCGCCTGTGTCTGTTCGGTAACCAAATTTGCCAAGCGCAAAGCAGTTTCTCTGTGTTCGGTACTGAAAGCAATACTTCTGAGTGAAAACTGTTTTGCAAACAATAAAATACCGTAACATTCTGCTTTGGCACAGCAGTCATACGGGCAAACTTGTTTGCAAAGTTCACTTTTGGTATCTGCTGCAAATGACATAACTGTTTTCTCCTTATCGTTTAATATCTCTATGGTTTACACTGGCTCGCTTATTCTGTGCAATTAGATGTTTATACAGCAACTCTACAATGGTAACGGAACGATGCTGTCCGCCTGTACAGCCAATTGCAATGACCAATTGGCTTTTTCCTTCATTGCAGAACAGCGGAATCATATAATCAATTAAGTCCAAAAAGCGTGTAATAAACCCTTGTGTCTCGTCCCACTTCATGACATATTCTTTTACAGGTTCATCCAACCCCGTTAATTTTTTCAGTTCAGGCACATAAAACGGATTCGGCAGACAACGGACATCAAACATCATGTCTGCCTCTGTGGGAATTCCGTTTTTAAAGCCAAATGACATAATTTGAATGGTAAGCGCATCCGAGACATTGCCCAGAAATAAATTGGACAAACGTTGTTTTAGTTGAGAAGGCGCTAAATAGGAAGTATCTATGATATAATCCGCAGCTTCACGCATTGGTCTTAACATTTCCCGTTCCATTTTCACTGCTTGTTCCAAAGAACCGGACGCCGCTTCCGATAATGGATGTCTGCGCCGTGTTTCTTTATAGCGGTGTACCAACACAATGTCGCCCGCATCTAAAAATAAAATTTTGTACGGCACCTTTCTCTCTTTGAAGGTCTCTAAAAACTCAAAGAATTTATCAGAGAGCGCTCCGCCTCGAATATCTGTCACAACCGCAACACGTGAAAAATCTTCTTTGGCACGCTCACACAAATCATAAAAGGTAACCACAAGCTTTGAGGGGATATTATCCACACAATAAAAGCCAATATCCTCCAAAGCATTGATGGTAACCGATTTTCCGGCACCGGACAAGCCTGTTACAATTAAAAATTCCATTTTCCCATCCTTTCCCTTTAAAATCCGCACTCTCAATCTTATTTTATAGGAACCGGTATTATCCTCCAATTGCACGAATTTCACATTCCAGCATAATACCTGTTTGTTCTTTCACCGTAGTTTGAATCAAAGAAATTAAATCTAAAACATCTTGACATGTTGCATCGCCGGTATTCACAATAAAGCCTGCATGTTTCGGACTAACCATTGCTCCGCCAACCGTTTTGCCTTTTAAACCGCACTGCTCAATCATAGTACCTGCAAAATATCCTACAGGACGTTTAAATACACTTCCTGCACTTGGATATTCCAACGGCTGTTTCTCTTTTCGTCTTCCCATTAAATCATCCATTTTGGCTTTGATTTCCTGCTTATCACCTTTTTGCAATTGAAAAGCAACAGATAATACAATTCCATGTGACTTTTGATACACACTATGTCTGTATGCAAAATCCAATTGTTCTGCAGTAAAAGTCTCAATGGTACCATCAGGATTCATATGAGTACAGCTTAGCACCACATCTTTCATTTCTTCACCGTATGCTCCGGCATTCATAAAGGCTGCACCGCCAATGGAACCGGGAATTCCCCATGCAAATTCCAACCCTGTCAAGGACTGCTGCAATGCATATCCGCAAACAGTTGCCAAAGAGGCTCCTGCACCTGCTTCCAGTACATTGTTTTCTTTTAAAGTAATGTCAAAAAATGTACCTCCCAGCTGTATCACAGCACCTCTGATACCGCTGTCCTTTACAAGCAAATTGGAACCTTTTCCAATTACCATACAAGGTACGCCCAATTCCTTTGCAGCTGTATAAACAGATTGCAGCGCTTGCACATCATTTACTACAATAAACAAATCGGCCGGTCCGCCTATTTTAAACGTGGTATGCTTACGCATGGATTCTTGATTTCGCACATCACAGTGTAATGAAATTGCAAGTTGTTCCAGTTTTTCCAGTTGACTCATAGTCGCCTCCATTGTATACAAAATTAAATTTCCAAATCTATCTTCTTTTCTTGCGGCTGCATAATATCAGGATCCATTCCCATATGTTCCATAAGATCTTTTGCTGCATTATAACCCATTGTCTTTTCGCGGTTATTCATTGCTGCTACTTCAATAATAACTGCAAGGTTTCTTCCTTGACGAACCGGAATGGTCATAACAGGTACTTTAATATCTAAAATTTCAGTATATTCTTTGTCAATCCCCATACGGTCATATTCACTTTTATCATCCCATACTTCCAAATTAATGATAAAGTCAATTTTTTCTGTTGTTTTAACAGCGCCCATACCAAACAGACGCCGTGCATTGACAATTCCGATTCCGCGCAGTTCAATAAAGTGGCGAATATTTTTTGGAGAAGAACCAACCAATGTTTTTGCAGAAACGCGGCGAATCTCGACTGCATCATCCGCAATTAAACGATGCCCACGTTTGATTAATTCAATGGCTGTTTCACTTTTTCCAACGCCGCTGTCTCCAACAATCAAAATTCCTTCTCCGTATACTTCAACCAATACACCGTGCCTGGTTACACGAGGAGCAAGCTGTACATTTAAAAAGGAAATTAATGCTGCCAACAATACACATGTCATTTCATCGGAACTCAATAACGGTACTTCGTATTTTTTTGCAATGGTGATAAATTCCCCCACAGGTTGTAAACTGCGGCAAAATATCACTGCAGGAGGCTGCTTGGAAAGCAAGGCTTCCAATACCTCAATACGTTTTTCCTTATTACATTCTTCTTCCAAATAAGCGGATTCCGCATTGCCTATAATAAGAATTCTATCTTTCTCAAAGTGAGTAAAAAAGCCATGTAATTCCAAGCCGGGACGGTTTACATCCGGAGAACATACCAATAATTCATCCGGATTGGAAGGCATATAAATGGTTTCCAAAGAAAGCTCTTTCATGATTTTTGATAATGAAATTGTAAACTGAGACAATGCAACACACCTGCTTTCCTTCATATTGAAAAGTCTATTTTATTTATTATACCGTAACTGTAAAAAAGTTTAAAGGGGTTCCCCAAAAAAGATTTCCCAGTTTTTTCGTATAAAATCGCTATTATTCGTATATTTTGAATGATTCCTTTACAAAAAAGTAATTCTGTCAAGGGAAACAAAGAGCACAATATTGCAAGCTCCATGTACATGTTTCTGTCGGCAGCAAACCAGTACTTTACAGTACAAGTATGGATTACAACTCGCATGACGATATAACAAACTTTCGGAACAACAATTTGAAAATTTTGACTGTTATGAAAATGTTTTCGTTTTTATCTGTAAAAATTGCATAACTATTTTTTGAATGCTATAACAACCTAGCAAACAACCAAAATCTGCGAATTTGGTTGTTACAAGAACGTTTTAACGCTTTTCTGTTAGAAATTGCATAGCAATTTCTTTTATGTTATAATAAAAGTTAAATATTAAAAATGGTGAGCATATGAGAATTGTAATTTTTACAGAGACTTTTATTCATAAAAATACAGCAGCAGCCAATCAGGCCGCAGTTTTACAAAAGGGCTTGCAACAGCTTGGACATAAAGTTTTAATTGTAACAGGATCTACAAAAGCAACAGAAATTACATTGGCCAGAGGCATGTTATGTTGCCCTGCAAGTAAATCCAATAATTTCTATAGGCAAAGTGCCAATAAAATATATGCGCATATGCTGGATTATTACATAAGCGCATTTAAACCGGATGTGCTTCACATATTGACTATGTCTGAAATTGGAATGGCAGGACTGCGCTTTGGACAGAAGAATCAAGTTCCTATCATCTCTACTGTGCATGAATTGCACAATGCGCAACAGTTAGATGGCGAGCAGTCCTTACAACAAATATTCAGCTTAATTATGCAGCCATTGGCCCAACGTCACGCACAAAAAATATTATCCCACTCTCAAATTGTAACGTATTCTTCACGGCAATTGGTTTCCCACATTAAAGAATACGCTCCAAAAGCAAAAATTATCCGTATTCCTTATTGTGTAAATGATGTCAAATTTCGTACGTATGGTATCAGTGAACAAGCATGTTGGGAAATGAAAGAACGCCTACGTTTAAAACCCGATGATACAGGTGTTATTTTTGCAGGACAGCTTTACAAAAATAATAATGTGGATCAACTGCTTTATTACTGGAAAAAATGTGTAAAACCTACAGACACATTAAGACTGATTATTGCCGGCGATGGTCCACAAATGAATTATTTGAAAAACTTAGCGTTAGAATATGGTATCATGTCGCAAGTAACATTTACAGGAGAGCTATCACAAGAAGAATTGAACACTTGTTTTGCTGTATGCGATGTATTCGTCAGTGCAACCGGCTCTATGACTATGAAAGCTTCTCCGTTGGAAGCAATTGCGTGCGGTGTACCGGTCATTATCCCAAAGAAAAGCGCAAATGCAGATATTGTAATAGAGGGACAAAACGGATTTACTTATGAAAATCCAATAGATATGTACCGGTTAATGCGCAATTTTACAAATATGAGCACTCGGCAAAGAGCTTATTTACGCACATTGGTCAGCAAAACAGCAGAACGTTTAACACCTGCCAGTCAGGCTGAAACCATTCTTAAATTATATCTGTCTTTAAAAAGGAATCCCAATATTGCTCGAAAATAAAATCGTAAGTATGATTGGTATTATAACCGTTCCATCAACATAAGAAGGCAGTTCCTCACAAATTGAGGAGCTGCCTTCTTATAATGAATTATTCAGATTTTCTTTTTCTTGTAACAACAAATGTGACTGTCACGACACTTGCTGCCAATACTGCAACAGCAATCCATATTACCGTATTGCTGTTGTCACCTGTTTGCGGTGAATTCACCTCTGAATTCTCAATTGTTCCTGAAACTTCCGGAGTGGTGGGTTCAGCAGGTTCTGCAGGATTGACCGGAATTTCCTCTTTCTTCTCCAAAGCTGCAATTGCATCTTCTATTGCTTGTGCCATGGCATCCACTTCAGCCTGCTGTGTAATATTTTTATCTCTTATCACAGCTTGTATTGCTGTATCCACACCTGAAAAATCTTTGTATTCATCTTTGTTAAGTGCGTTGGCTTTTGCAATGGCTTCGTCCACTTTACTATAATCAGCATCTTTATACACTAAACCTGCAATTGCATTTTCAAGCATTCTTGCCAAAGTATCAACCTCTTGCTGTTGTGCTTTGCTCATGTCATAAGATATTTGGGCCAATATTGTATTGAGAGTATTTACTGATTCATCAGTGTAAACACTCAAGTCCGTCGGGATTTTTTGCTCAGCTGCTTCTACAGCTTGGTAATCAGCCAATATATTATTATCATCACTCGCAAAGGTTGGATGATAAATGCCTTTAACCCAATTCGTTTCTGCGCCCGCATTTGTTTTTAAACTATTTAAAACATCATTACTGCTAAAATCATTGGTTTTCATTCCTGCGGATACACCTTGATCTTCATTTATTGGGGTTGAGCCATATTGACTGTTATCCGGATAAATGCAGTTTTGAACATTGGAACGTGTTTCATATGCAACCCAAAAAGTATTTCCTAAGCCATCTGAACCAATGCTTGATGTAGCTACAAGACAGTTATCAATAGCTGCATTTTCTGTGTAACCGGCAATGCCTCCCACGGGAGCTTGGATTGAATTTACTATAATTTCTCCGTCAAACCAGCAGTCTGTTAATGTTGCGGTTCCAGTATAAGATGCTCCTAAAATTCCTCCAAGAGAATCCCAATACGACATAGAATCTGAATAGTAATTTCCTGAGTTTGTATAATTACCTGTTATTACTGCCTGAGAGTAACAATTTTTAATTGTTACATCACCGTTTGCAAATCCAACCAATCCTCCTATATATTTTTCTATATAGGAACCTCCAGTAATCTTACCTGTTGAATAGCAGTTTATCATAGTAGATTTTGTAAACCAGTCAGCTATGATACCCATACCGTAAGTGCTGGTATCGTTTTCAGAAATATAAATGTCTGCATTTGTTACACCCAAATTTTGAATGGTTCCCTGATATACTGCTCCAAACAAACCTGTTCTGATTGTATTATGTGCAGTTTTATTAGGATCAGAACTGATATAGTCTTCATGAGAATAAAGATTTGTTATAACATGTCCTTGACCGTCAAATATACCGCAAAAAGCATTGCTTGATACATTTGCTCCACTTCCTATGGATATCCATTCATGTCCTGCAAGGTCAATATTTTGATCCAGGTAAACAGTTTTTCCCTCAAATCTTATATCGTTGTTTACCAATTCGGCCAATCCTGCAAGCTGTTCTGCAGTAGTCAAATGAAACTCTGAAATACCGTCTTGATACCATGATGTATCTGCAGTGCCATCCCAACTATCTGCAGACGTTTCTTCTGCAAACACAGTAGCAGAAAATACACTAAACACCATGATAGCTGAAATAACTATCGCCATAATTCTTTTCTTGTACATACCTAATCTCCTTTTATTTTTTTATAAACTAACAGTGAAAAAGGTCGCTTTTTGAAAGGTGTACTTTTTTCAGAAATATAAAATTATGTTAAATTCAATAATTTATCTTGAATAATGTAGAAAAATATAGTAGAATATAATATATTAAAATACCAATTTATTGCTTTTTCAGTTATCTAAAAAAGTACACCTTTTCAAAAAATCATCAAGTTTTTAGGTAATACGTTATATTTTTGCAGCATAAAGTATCAAGATAAAAAGAAAAGAGAATTGACTCGTATGAGTCAATTCTCTTTTTCGTTATACAATCAAATTGTAGTTGTAATCGTTATTTTTTCTTAAAACTATCTTTTAATGAAACCGTCCTGTTAAATACCAAATGTTCAGGTTTACTATCCTTAGAATCAAAACAGAAATAACCCTGTCGCATAAATTGAAATGATGCATGAGAGTCCAGTTCTTTTACAGAAGCTTCTACTTTACAATGCTCCAACACTTTTAAAGATTCGGGATTGATGCATTCCAACAACTCGCCTGCTTCCGGATCTGCCTGAGTAAACAAATTATCATATAAACGTATTTCAGCATCCAGAGCATTTTTCGCATCCACCCAATGAATGGTTCCGCGTACTTTTCTGCCGTCCGGAGTGGTACCGCCCCGTGTTTGAGGGTCATATTCTCCATATACTTCAATTACATTGCCATTTGCATCTTTTTTACAGCCTGTACATTTTACAATATAAGTTGTTTTCATACGGACTTCATTGCCCGGATAAAAACGGAAGTATCCTTTTACGGGTTCCTCTGTAAAGTCACTTCTTTCAATCCAGGATTCTCTGGAAAACGTAATGGTTCTGGTACCATCTTCAGGACAATTCGGATTATTTTCAATCTCAAATTCTTCTACCAAATCTTCCGGATAATTGGTAATAATCAGTTTTATTGGGTCTAACACAGCCATAACTCGTTGCGCTGTCATGTTTAAATCTTCACGCAAACAATGCTCTAAAAAACTATATTCCACAACACTGTTTACCTTGGAAACGCCGATACGTTCACAAAAATTGCGAATGGAAAGCGGAGTATAGCCTCTTCTGCGCAATCCGCTTAATGTAGGCATTCTTGGGTCATCCCATCCATCTACCACACCATTTTCTACCAATAAACGCAATTTTCTCTTACTCATAACTGTATGATTTATGTTTAGTCGTGCAAACTCAATTTGACGAGGTTTGCAAGGCAATTCAGAGTGCTCAATTACCCAGTCATACAAAGGTCTGTGTGCTTCAAACTCCAAAGAACACAGAGAATGTGTAATGCCTTCCAATGCATCTTCAATAGGATGAGCATAATCATACATAGGGTAAATACACCACTGATTTCCCGTACGATGATGATGCATATGGCTGATACGATACAATACAGGGTCACGCATATTAAAATTACCGGAAGCCAAATCGATTTTTGCACGCAGCGTCATAGAGCCGTCTTCAAACTCTCCTTCTTTCATACGTGCAAATAAGTCCAAGCTTTCTTCAATTGGTCTGTCACGGTATGGGCTGACAGCCGGAGTTGTCAAATCTCCACGATTCTCACGTACTTGTTCCGGTGTACATTGACAGACATATGCCAACCCTTTTTTAATCAGATTCACTGCAATTTCATACATCTTAGGAAAATAGTCAGACGCATAATAAAACCGATCTCCCCAAGAAAAACCAAGCCAAGCAATATCCTCTTTGATTGCATCTACATACTCAACGTCTTCTTTTGTTGGATTGGTATCGTCCATACGCAAGTTACACAAACCGTTATATTTTTCAGCAGTTGCAAAGTCAATGTACAACGCTTTCGCATGGCCAATGTGCAAATAACCGTTGGGTTCGGGAGGAAAACGAGTGTGTACCTTTTTTCCTTCAAATCTGCCTCCCGGCGCCATATCTTCTTCTATAAAATCATGAATAAAGTTGCTCCAAACCTCTTGTGTTTCTTCTACATTTTTTAGTTCTTCACTCATTCTGTTTCCCCACTTATTCTTTATTCTCTGCTTTTAATTTTTCCAAACCGATATTCAATCTTCTTAATGTTTCTTCTTTTCCCAAAATAGCTAATATTTCAATGGCTCCGCCGGGCGTTACTGTCATCCCTGCCGCTGCAATTCGTACAGGCCACAACAAAGTACCATTTTTTACTTCCAGTTGTTCCGGCAATGCCAAAAGTGTATCATGAATGGCCTCTACCGTCCAAGTATCTAAACGCTCCAATACGGGAATCGCCGCTTCCAGCATAGTAACGGAGTTCTCTAAATTGGTTTTACTTTTTTTGTTGACAAACAATTCAGCAGAATACTCCGGCAGTTCTTTGAAAAAGCCAATCATATCTGCAATTTGATTTAACTTGGTAACACGGGGCTGCAAAATAGAAGACAGCACCTCCCAATTTAAATCTGTTTGTGGAAATACCTGTTTGTAACTCGGCATAGCAAGTTGAGTAAATTGTTCTAAGGTCATTGCGCGCAAATATTCTCCGTTGAGCCATGTCAGCTTATCATAGTCAAAAATAGATTGTGATTTACTGATTCCGTCAATAGAAAAATGTTCTGCTAACCCTTGCAGTGTAAAAACTTCTTGGTTATCTTTTGGACACCATCCAAGCAGCGCGATATAATTGATAATTGCTTCCGGTAGATAGCCGTCATTTACCAAGTCAGAAAAACCGGTTGAACCATGACGTTTAGATAATTTTGAAACACTTCCATCCTCATTTTTACCCATAATCATTGGTAAATGCACATAAGTTGGTAATTCCCAGCCAAAAGCTTCATATAATAAATTATATTTTGGGGTAGAAGTTAAGTACTCACATCCGCGTACTACATGAGTGATGTGCATTAAGTGGTCATCAATCACATTAGCAAAATTATAAGTTGGGTAGCCGTCAGACTTAATCAAAATTTGATCTTCCAATTCGGAATTTTCAATGGTAATTTCACCATAAACCGCATCTACAAATGTCGTGGAACCTGTAACAGGCATTTTTTGACGAATCACATACGGTACGCCTTCTTTTAAAAGTTTGTCTACTTCCTCCTGTGATAAATTGCGGCAATGACGATCATATCCGCCAAACACATTTTCACCTTCATTGAGGCTGTCCAGACGTTCTTTGCTACAAAAACAATAGTATGCTTTCCCATTTTTTACAAGTTCCTGTGCATAAGGCAAATACATATCTTTTCTTTGGCTTTGTACATACGGTCCGTATTGTCCGCCTACATCAGGACCCTCATCATGTACGATACCTACTTGTTTTAAAGTATCATAAATCACATCTACAGCACCTTCAACCAAACGCTCTTGGTCCGTATCTTCAATACGCAGTACAAACTTTCCATTCAAAGATTTTGCAATTAAATATTCATACAAAGCTGTTCTCAAATTTCCCACATGCATAAATCCTGTAGGACTTGGAGCAAATCTTGTTCTTACTTCTTTCATTTCTATTTTTTAACCCCTCTCGCCATATCGGAATATATCCATAGCAAAATACGTATTACTTATTCTTTTTATTATACCAAAAAATACAACTTTATCAACTATCAGTCCCGTAAAATGTCAGTATATAAAAAATCCTGCCGCGTATTGGGCAGGA
>ERZ857998.207-NODE-207-length-87951-cov-4.095147_pt1 | contig 87951 bp, 85 predicted proteins | sample MGYA00519954_ERZ857998 | MGnify/ENA primary metagenome ERZ857998 (study PRJEB31778, sample SAMEA3449424) | human gut metagenome | biome: human gut; feature: human-associated habitat; material: faeces | place: United Kingdom | collected 2010/2012 ...
AGACCGCTATGTTACCATTACATCATGCCCCTATAAATTTGCAACGGATATAGTATAGCATTCCATGATATGGTTTGTCAAATAAATTGTAGGATATACCGATGCAAATTCTGATACATTACTTTTTCAACATCGGAAGGCGAAAATCCGGCGGTCAACAGTGCCTGTACCAGCGCGGGAAAATCCGCGCTGGTTTGCAGGTCGATCGGATATTTCGGCATGCCGTCAAAGTCGGAACCGATCGCGCAGCAATCAATACCGCCCACATCCGCCAGATGCGATAGCTGCGCAACAATGTCCGCAATTGCTGCATGCGGATGGTTGGTCAACTGCTTGTGATAAAAATTGATTCCTATCGTACCGCCCTGCGCCGCAATCGCGCGAATCTGATCGTCAGTCAAAGAACGCGGCGAAGCATAGACCTCTCTGCAGTTGGAGTGGGAAGCAAAAACAGGGCGGCTGGATACGCGCAGCACATCATCGATCCCGCGGTCACTCAAATGGGAGACATCGACCGCCATGCCGATGCGTCCCATCTCCTCTACGACCTCAACGCCAAGTGCAGACAGGCCTTTGTTTCCACGGCCTAGTGCGGCGCCGGCCAGTTCGTTGTTACCGTTCCATGTCAAAGCCATCGCTCGAACGCCCAGCCGATGCAGCATCCGCAGCACCGACAGGCTGCCCTCGATCGCTTCACCGCCTTCAATGGTTAATACCGTATCGATCACAGCTTGCTCTTGCAAATCATTCTGCGCACTTTTCGTCAACGGACGTAGGGATGGACAGGCCTGATGCATGGCATAATATGTGTCCACCATCGCAAGGCATTGCTGCAAAGGGGGCAAACGAAGCGACATGTCCGTCCAAGCCGCAAAAAACTGTAACTTGACATTCCCTTGCATCAATCGGCCGTGAGCAATATTCTGTTGAGAAAGATGCGGCCGTTCAAAATCATAGCCGTGGTTCACGACCCCATATAGAAAATCGCAGTGCCCATCCGCAACAGGAATCATATTGCCCATACCTCCACAAAAGGATATGCGATTGCATATCCTTTCAGTTCCGTTTTCAGCTCTTTATTTTGCGTAATCCACCGTGCGCGTTTCGCGAATGACATTGACCTTAATTTGACCCGGATATTCCAATTCGGATTCGATCCGTTTCGCAATATCCTTGGCCATCACGACCGTATCACTATCGGAGATCTTTTCAGGTTTGACAATGATGCGAACCTCGCGGCCGGCCTGAATGGCGAATGAGGTATCAACACCATCAAAAGAGTTGGCGATCTCTTCCAGCTTTTCAAGCCGCTTGATATAGGTTTCCAACGTCTCTCTGCGGGCGCCGGGACGTGCCGCAGAAATGGCGTCGGCCGCCTGTACCAGAATGGCTTCCACCGTAGAGGGGTCCACATCGCCGTGATGCGCCATGATTGCATGTACAATCTGATTGTTCTCACGGTATTTCTTGGCGAGGTCAGCACCGATTTGCGCATGCGAACCCTCAACCTCATGGTCGATAGATTTGCCGATATCGTGCAGCAGACCTGCGCGCTTTGCCAAGGTGACATTTGCGCCCAATTCCGCAGCCATGATGCCTGCCAAATGTGAAACCTCAATGGAATGATTCAAAACATTCTGGCCATAGCTGGTGCGATACCGCATTCTGCCGAGATAGCGAACCAATTCATGATGCAGACCGTGTACGCCGGTATTGAGCACCGCTTGTTCGCCGGCCTCGCGAATCTGCGCGTCAACCTCTTTGCGCGCCTTCTCGACAGCTTCCTCAATGCGCGCCGGATGGATGCGGCCGTCGAGAATCAATTTCTCAAGAGCAATCCGCGCAACCTCGCGCCGCACCGGATCAAAGCCGGAGAGGATTACCGCTTCCGGCGTATCATCGATGATCAGATCGACCCCGGTAGCGGTTTCCAACGCCCGTATATTGCGGCCTTCTCTACCAATGATCCTGCCCTTCATTTCATCATTGGGCAGCGGCACGACGGAAACCGTCGTCTCGGCCACATGGTCGGCAGCACAGCGCTGGATGGCGAGCGTGACAATGTTGCGCGCCCGCTTGTCTGCCTCTTCCTTTGTCTTCGCCTCAATGTCTCGAATGAGGATCGCCGCATCGTGTCGGGCATCACGCTCGACGTTTTCAAGCAGAATATCCCGTGCCGCCTCCATGGATAGACCGGAAATGCGCTCGAGTTCTGCGATTTGCTGCTCATGCAGCGCAGCAACATCCGCTTCGGCCTTCTCAATGCCTTCCTCACGCTGAGAGAGGTCCTTTTCCCTCTGCTCCAGACCATCCAGCTTTTTATCAAGAGATTCTTCACGCTGGAACAGGCGGCGCTCCGTGCGTTGGAGTTCGGCGCGACGCTCACGGTTTTCTTTTTCCGCTTCGGTACGGACCTTGTAAACCTCCTCTTTTGCCTCGAGAATCATTTCTTTTTTAATGTCGGAGGCTTTTACGGTTGCTTCCTCATATAGCTTTTTAACGGCATCCTCAGCCTTTGCAACCTTGGCCTCGGCTACGTTGCGCCGGTATGCATAACCGATCAGAAGCCCGATTGCCAGGATGGCAACGCCTGCTATTACATAAATCCACCAATCCATTCCATACTCTCCAGTCTATCTATATTAAAAATGGCCGCGCAATTCTGCACGGCAAATGGATTCATACAACAAATATCGCTTCTATAGCAAAACGCTAGCCATCATCTATCTATGAACTCACTCCACGAGTGCAGACTTACTACTTATATATTTTATAGCAGACGCAGTGCCCGCGTCAAGGTCAAAACAACGAAATTTGATTTGACTTTGGAAGTCCTGCAAAACAACCGCAGTTTTCCATTGCAGTTATGACGCCGCTGTTGGCGCCAGTCCGCGCTTGAAAATCCTCTATGGACAAAAACGGAGCAGTGCCTCTGTTCTCCGCCATAGAAATAGCAGCGTTGTCGCCGACGCCCGCAATCGCATTGAACGGAGGCCGAATCCCCTCCGGCTCAATCAAGAATTTTGTTGCATGCGATTTATAGATATCGACCGGCAGCAATCGAATGCCGCGCAGATTCATCTCATACACGACCTCCAAAATCGTGATGAGTTCCTTATCGCGCTTTCGCTCGGCCGCTTCCTTAAACTGCGCATTTTTATCCAGCTCCTGTATGACGCGCAATAAAGCCGGCGCATCTCCGGAGGCCATGGATACATCGAACGCATCGGCGCGAACGGTATAATACACGGCATAGAACGCTTCGGGATAGTGCACCTTGAAATAAGCGATTCGGAAGGCCATCATGACGTATGCAACCGCATGTCCGCGCGGAAACATGTATTTGATTTTCTTACAGGAATCGATGAACCATGCCGGTATTTTCCCATCCACCATGGCCTGCTCCATCTCCTCGGTCAGTCCCCGCCCCTTTCGGACGCGCTCCATAATGGAGAACGAAAGGCTGGCCTCCATGTCATGGGCAATCAGATAATTCATGATATCGTCGCGCGTGCAAAGCACTTCGGAGAGCTTTGCAATGCCGTTCATGACCAGCGGTTCCGCATTGTTCAGCCAGACGTCCGTACCATGGGTCAGGCCGGCAATGCGCACGAGTTCCTCCATCGTCTTTGGCTGCGTGTTTTCCAGAACGGTGCGCACAAAGCCCGTGCCGAACTCCGGTATTCCAAGGGAGCCCACCGTACAGGACAGACCGCTCAGATCAATGCCCAATGGTTCCGGCGAAGTAAAAATGCGCATTGTTTCCGGGTCATCCAGCGGGATGGAGCGCGGGTTGATTCCCGTAATGTCTTCCAGCATGCGCAGCGCTGTCGGATCATCATGTCCGAGAATATCGAGCTTGACCAGCCGGTCATCCATGGCATGAAAGTCAAAGTGCGTTGTAATCGTGTTCTTGTCCTTTTTATCGGCCGGATACTGGATGGGCGTATAGTCCAGAATATCATCGTCCTTTGGTACAATGACGATGCCGCCGGGATGCTGGCCGGTCGTGACCTTTACATTCAGGCAGCCTTTGCAAAGCCGCTCCATCTCCGCTCTGCGAAGGACGGTTCCGGTCGTCTCCATATAGTGATAGATACACTCATACGCTTTCTTTTCGGCCAAACCGGAGATTGTTCCTGCGCGGAACGCATGGCCTACGCCGAACATTTCTTCGACATATTTGTGGGCAACGGGCTGGTATTCGCCGGAAAAATTCAGATCGATATCCGGGGTTTTATCACCCTTAAACCCAAGAAAAACCTCAAAGGGGATACCAAACCCCTGCTTTTTGTAGCGGGTGCCGCAGACCGGGCAATCCTTATCGGGCATATCCACTCCACAGGCGTAAACGGAACGATCCACATCAAAGTCACTGTGCTTGCAGTTTGGACATACATAGTGCGGCTGCAGCGCGTTTACCTCGGTAATGCCCGCCATCGTCGCAACAAAGGAGGAACCGACGGAACCACGGGAGCCGACCAGATAGCCATCGCTGTTGGATTTGTGCACCAAGCGCTGCGCCATCAGGTAGAGCGAGGCAAAGCCGTTTCCGATAATGGATTTCAGCTCACGGTCCAGCCGCGCCTGCACGACGTCGGGAAGCGGATCGCCATAGATGGAATGCGCTTCTCTTGTGGCCATGTCCCGCAGCTCATTGCTGGCATTCGGGATCTCCGGCGCATGCGTGCCATCGGGGAAAGGCTTGAGCGCTTCACAGCGGTCGGCAATGCTGTTCGGTCCATCGATGACGACCGCATGCGCATCCTCCTCCCCGAGATAGGAGAACTCATCCAGCATTTCGTCGGTTGTTTTGAAATACAGCGGCGCTTGCTCGGCGGCATCGGAAAAACCCAGTTTCATCATGAGGAGCTTTCGATATTCCGCATCGGACGGCTCCAAAAAATGCACGTCGCCAGTGGCAACGACCGGAAGCCCCAGCTTATGACCGAGGCGAACAATCCGACGGTTGATCTCCCGCAGCGCTTCATCGTCCGGTACAATGCCTTCCCGCACCATAAAAGCGTTGTTGCCCAGCGGTTGAATCTCCAGAAAATCATACATCGAGGCAATCCGCTCGATTTCATCGGCCGGCTTATCCTTTAGGATGGCTTGATACAGTTCGCCCTGCTCGCACGCCGAGCCGAGAAGCAGTCCACTCCTGTATACGGAGAGCAGGCTGCGCGGAATCGTCGGTCGGCTGCGAAAATAGTCCAGATGTGCATAGCTCACCAGGCGATACAGATTTTTCATGCCCGCCTGCGTTGTGGCAAGCAGGATGATATGATTCGTTTTATGCTTGTGCTTCCCCTGCTCCCGCTCTTGTGCTTTTGCAGGGCGCTGGACCGGAATGGTTTGCACGCCAAGCTGCTGCATCAAGGCAATAAGATGCAAGAACACCTCGGCTGTGGCAGCGGCATCGTCGATTGCCCTGTGATGGTTTGTCAGATCGACCTGAAAGTGCTCGCATACCGTATCCAGCTTATGGTTTGGAAGATCGTGCAGCAGATATCTTGAGAGCATCAACGTATCCGCATACGGTTCATCAAAGGCAATTTGATATTTTCCTCCATGGTAGCGAATAAATCCAACATCAAAATTTGCATTATGCGCGACCAGACAGCACCCCTTCACAAAAAGAGAAAACTGCTCCAGGACGTCCCGCGCAGACGGGGCGTCCGCAATCATGGCGTTGGTGATGCCTGTCAGCTTCGTGATGTTGGGGGGGATCAGCACGCCGCCATTGACGAAGGTTTGGAATCTGTCGATAATCCTGCCGTTTTCGATTTTTACCGCGCCGATTTCGATGATGTCCGCATGCTGCGCCTTCAGGCCTGTCGTTTCGATATCAAAGACGACATAGGTTTCCTGCATATCGATCAGGTCCGTGTCCGGCACAAGGTATCCTTCCACGCCAAATATCGCTTTTACACCAGTTTTTTTCGAGGCTTTCGCGGCTTCCGGGAACGCCTGTACAACGCCGTGATCCGTGATTGCCAGCGCGCGGTGCCCCCAACGCTTGGCGGTCTTAAACGCTTCTGTAACGTCCGTTAAACCATCCATGGTCGACATGCGCGAGTGCAGATGCAGTTCAACCCGCTTTTCCTCGCATTTATCCTCGCGAAATACTGCTGGCGCGGAATTCACGTCGTTGACAAACAGGTTCAATTCCTTCGCATATTTGGGCATGCGGCAAACGCCGCGGACAACCAGCTCCTCCTTTGCACCGATAAACGGAGAAATCCAGTCGAAAAAGCGCTGCGCCTTTGCTTCTTCGTAAAAAGTGCAGATGCAATAAATCGAATCGGTCAAATCCGTGAGATTCAATTGTACCCGAAAGGAGGAACGTCCATCCCGCCCCTTCCAGCCTTCGCGCATCTCGGCAGAAACGAGCGTTCCTTGGATGACGACCGTCGCATCACCCTCGCACAGCGCATGGATCTCTGTACGGGAAGCCGTTTTGATAGACGAACCAAACAGGACGCGCGTACCATCCGGCGAAGCTGTCGCCGGTGCAGGGGCGGTAACGGTGACCGGCGCGGCAGGCGAAAGCGGCGGCACTGTCAAAACTGCGGCTGCAGCATCATCCGCACATTCCAAACGAATGGAAACGCCGGGCAATATCGCCGCTAAGGCGTCGGAGAGCGCGTCTCTTTGCGTTTGCGAAAGAGGATTCTCCGTATGCAAAGAAACGGTCAGCTGATGGTTTTCTCTGCTGAGACGTACGGACTCGATGCGGACTGCATCAGAAATATGGGCGCTGCACAGTGCCTGTTCAAATGAATTTTGTGCCATTTCGTACTGCTTACTCTTTTGCACGCAGCATCGCCGCTGCTTCTTTTACCAGCAAATCCAACATTGCGGAAACGGAACCGCTTGCAAACTTTTCACCATGTTTGAACAGAACTCCGTTGGATTTTCCGAACGCAATGCCAATATCCGCATCGCTTGCTTCGCCGGGTCCGTTTACCGCGCAGCCCATGACCGCTACGCGCAGATATCCCTGGTGGCGCGGCAGGGCAGCCTGTACCCGATCGACCGCTTCCATCAGGTCCACCCGCGTACGGCCGCAGGTGGGACAACTGATGATCTCGATATCATCGTTCCGCAGGCGCAGGGAGCGGAGAATTTCCAGCCCTGTCTGCACTTCGAGAGCCGGAGAATCGGTAAGGGAAACGCGCAGCGTATCCCCAATGCCGTCCAGCAAAAGCGAACCGATGCCGATGGCCGATTTGATGATCCCGCGCTCGACCGTTCCCGTTTCGGTGATACCGATGTGCAGTGGGTAATCCACCAAACGCGCCAACTCGCGGTATGCTGAGACGGTTGTGGATACTGTGGAAGACTTCAGCGAAACCACGATATCTGTAAAATGCGCTCGTTCCAGCATACGAATATGGCGAATCGCACTTTCCACCATAGCATGTGGAGAATCGGGACCATAGGCCCTTTTGAGATCCTGCTCCATAGAACCGGCATTGACGCCAATGCGAATCGGGATATGGTGACTGTTCACACAATCCACGAGCTTTTCCACATGCGCTTGTCCACCGATATTGCCGGGATTGATGCGCAGTTTGTCAACGCCGTTTTCCACAGCTGCGATTGCCAGCCGGTGGTCGAAGTGGATATCCGCAACAAGTGGGATGTGGATGGCGGAGCGAATGGATGGAATTGCCTGCGCACAGGCGAGGTCATAGACAGAGACGCGAACGATGTCGCAGCCGGCGCGCTCCAGTTCCAGAATCTGCGAAATCGTAGCGGCTGCGTTCCTCGTATCCGTATTGGTCATCGATTGAACGGTAACCGGCGTCCCTCCACCAATGGGAACGGCGCCAGCCAATACCCTGTGCGTCAAATGCTGCATGGCTGAGACTACCCCCGAACCAAATTTGCAATATCATTATACGTCAAAAACAGCATCAGCGCAAACAGAGCGAGCAGGCCGATGAAATGTACCATACCCTCCCTGTCCGGATTGATCGGTTTGCCGCGCACCAATTCGATGAGGATGAACAAGAGTCTGCCGCCATCCAGTGCGGGAATGGGCAAAAGGTTAAAAATACCGAGGCTCACGCTGATAATGATTGCAAATCGCAGGATGATTTCGAGGCCATAACGAATGGCTTCGCTGATATAGGCAACCGTACCCACCGGACCGGCTACATCTGTCGATTTTACCGTTCCGTCGAACAGGGTTCCAAAGAACGAAAAGGTCTCACGCACAATGCCCCAGACATAGTGAAAGGACTCGCCCAGAGATGCGCCAAAGGAATAGAGCTTTCTCTCCTGACCGATGGTTACGCCCAGCCGGTTATAGCCCACCGTTGGATCGTACAGGCCGTCAATCCGCAGATCCTTTTTAAGACCGTCGCGCTCAATGGTGATCACCGTTTGTTCACCATCGGCATCGCGAATCATCGGAACCGCTTCCGAAAAATAGATGATTCGCTTTCCATTGACGGCATACAGAATATCCCCTTTCTGAATGCCAGCTTGATACGCCGGCGTGTCCTCCCCCGACACCTCCATCACCGCCGGAACGAAATTGCCGTACGCAGTGAGCGTGATGATCGAGAGCAGAAGCGCGCACAACAAATTCATAACAGGTCCGGCTGCAATCACAAAAAAACGCTTCCATGCCTTTTGTGCATTAAAGCAGCGGGGATCCTTTGCATTCTCATCCTCTCCGTAGAAGCGACACATTCCGCCGATGGGGAGCGCGCGCAGGCTGTACTGGATGCCGTTCTTCTCTGTCTTCAGCAAAACGGGACCCATACCAACCGCAAATTCCAGAATTGTGAAGCCAAGGCGCCGGCCGACCCAGTAATGTCCCAGTTCATGAATCGTAACGATCACGGACAGAAATACGAGCGCGCCAAGGATGGACAATATCGTACTCAATTCAAGACCCAACTTTCATTCAAAGTGTGTGTGCAGAAAATGCTCAACGCTGAGGCGCGCCTCAGAATCCGCTTCGAGAATAACCTGCATGAGATTTGCCGAATGCACGGTATGCCGCATCATTGCGTCGTCCACAAAATCCGCAATATCCGTAAAGCCGATGCGTTCCTCCATAAACAAGCTGACCGCCGCCTCATTGGCTGCGTTGTAGACGGTTGGCATTGTTCCGCCTGCAAACAGCGCTTCATAGGCCAAGCGCAAGCCGGCGAACCGGTTTCGATCGGCGCGATGAAAAGTTAACTGACCGATATCGGCGAGTGAAAGGCGCTCGCAGGGCGAGGGCGCCCGGTCAGGGTATGTCATCGCATACTGGATTGGCAGCCGCATGTCCGGACAGCTCAAATTCGCCATCATGGTACAATCCGTAAATTCGACCATGGAATGGACGATGGATTGTGGGTGAATCAGCACGTCGATTCGTTCTGCCGGAATCTGAAACAGATAGCTTGCCTCCATCACCTCAAGTCCCTTATTGAACAGCGTGGCGGAATCGATCGTAATCTTGCTGCCCATGCTCCAAGTTGGATGGCGCAGCGCATCATGGACCGTCACATGCTTCAATTCCTCATCGCTCATTTGCCAGAAAGGCCCGCCGGAAGCGGTTAGCCATAGTCTGGAAATCTCACTGTAGGCGCCGCAGTTAAGACATTGGAAGATTGCTGACTGCTCGCTGTCCACGGGCAACAACTCGCCGCCAAAGTCCTGCATCGCATCATCAACGAGGTGATGCCCGCATACGATGCTCTCCTTATTGGCAAGCGCAACGCGCTTGCCGGCCTTGAGCGCGCAGAGCAGCGGCTCAAGCGCGGCGAGGCCGCTGATGCCATTCACGACGATGTCCGCATCGTCCAGAGAAGCCAGCTCTGCGATGGCGCTTTCACCGCAGAGAAGAACCGTGCCCTCCGGAAAATCCGCAGCGTGCAGCAAGTGCCGACAGGCAACATATTTGGGCCGCCAGCGCCGGGCCTGCTCTATCAGCAAATCTATATTGCTGTTGGCTGAAATCGCAAACAGCGTGAACCGCTCCGAACGGGAACGGATGACATCCAGGGCCTGACGGCCAATGGAACCGGTGCTGCCCAGCACCGTTACATGTTGCTTCATAAACAACTCCTGTCCTTAGTATATTCCAAATAACTGTAAAATAGTAAACGTGCAGAGCACGACCGGCGTACAAAGCAAGATGCTGTCCACGCGATCCATCATTCCGCCATGCCCCGGGAAAACGCTCGAAAAATCCTTAACACCTGCCCAGCGTTTGATCATGGAGGCAAACAGATCGCCGAATTGACCAAAAAGCCCGCAAAAGGTTCCGAGCAGCAGCAGCACTGACCAGTGCACTGTGGACCCCCAGTATTTTTGCAGCGGAACCAGAATAAGGCCAAAAACAATGCCGCCAAGAAGTCCAAAAATCGAGCCTTCCACCGTTTTTTTAGGACTGATGTGCTCGCACAACTTATGCTTGCCAAAGAAGGTTCCGCCAAAGTAAGCAAACATATCTGCGCAGGACGGAGCGGCAAACGCCATGCAGGCTGCGGTCAACCCGAGCGGGCGATCAAACTGCGTATAAACCAACAGCGCGCAGAGGAGCAACGCCAGCGGATAAACGTACAATAGCAACGTTCCAACCGCTATGGAGGCATCCGTTGAACCCGCCAGAACGGAGCAGACCATGGACAGAATGATGCTGAACAGATAGAACATAACGAGGATCACCAATCCGCCAAAGTGGTACACAAAGGGAAACGCAAGCGCGAAAATATAGGCAGGAAAAACCAGCGGCCGGAACCCCTTTTTTGTGATCACATGCGCAACCTCGTATGTCGCAGCAAAAGAAACCAGCGCAATGGTAGTAAGATAGAAATAACCGCCGAGATACAGCGTGGCGATCAGGAGCGCTGCCAGAAACAGGCCTACGATGATTCTCGTTTTCATACCGGAGACTCCAATCCGCCAAACCGCCTGAACCGACCGGAAAAGGCGTTCAGCATTTTTACATAACTGGCATCGGAAAAATCCGGCCAAAATTCATCGGTAAACATTAATTCGGCATACGCTGCTTGATACAGCAGAAAATTTGATAATCGCTTGTCGCCGCCCGTGCGGATCAAAAGATCGACCGGCGGAAGATCATGCGTATACAGCAGCCGTTCAAAGCTCTGCTCGTCCCAATCGGTTTTGCCACTTTGTACGGCCAGATTAACGGCGCGCAGAATCTCGGCATGGCTTCCGTAATTGAGCGCAATATTCAGCCGCAGCCCGTCGTTTTTTGCTGTCCGCTTTTCTGCATTCTCGATCAGGGAGTACACGCGCTCCGGAAATGCGCGCACGTCCCCGAGCGCACGAATCACAACGCCGTTGGCATGCAGTTCGTCAAATTCTTTCAAAAAGAACTCGACAAACAGGCCGCAAAGCGCGGAAATCTCTTCCTGCGGCCGCTTCCAGTTCTCGGTTGAGAAAGCATAGAGCGTAAGCGCATCGAGCCCAAGGTCGGAGGAGAGACGGATAATGCCTCGCAAGCGTTCCACGCCGGCCCGATGCCCAAAGGCGCGCGGCATCAATCGTTTGCCCGCCCAGCGGCCATTGCCGTCCATAATGATGGCAACGTGTCTGGGCAATCGCTCTGCCGATAGTCCCAATGCTGCAATTTGTCGGTGATTTCGCCTTGCATTCATAGAAATAAACCTCTGGGATGCAAAAACAGAAAACCGCTTTTGCACCCCAGTTTTCAATCAATCCTTTTCTGCTGCTTTTGTTTCAAAATGCGCATAGGTTAACAAAACGCAATTGTCATCCAACAATTGTTGCCGAACGATACGCGCATCGCTGCCTGCGGCACCTTTTCTACAGGTGAGTTCGCGAAGATGGATCGTCAGTTTTTCCGCCTCCAAAGCGGCAATGGCGCGCGAAAGCGGATAGCCCAGAACCGTGGTCAAACCGACATAATCTCCTTTTCTTTATCGGCAATGATTCCATCGATCGTCTTAATCAGATCGTCGGTCATCTTCTGGATCTTTTCTTCCAGCCGCTTCTGGTCGTCCTCGGTCAGAAGGTTGTCCTTTTTCTGTGCCCTGATATGTTCGTTTGCATCGCGGCGGATGGCACGGATTGCAACCTTGCTCTCCTCCCCCTTTTTTCTGACAACCTTTACGAGATCCTTGCGGCGCTCCTCCGTCAACTCGGGGAAAACCAACCGGATCACCTTGCCGTCGTTTGCCGGATTGATACCAAGATCGGATTTTTGGATTGCTTTTTCAATGGCAGGGATCGCCTTGTTGTCCCATGCAGCAATCACAAGCAACCGCGGCTCCGGCACGCTGATATTACCGAGCTGGTTGATCGGCGTTGGCGAACCATAGTAGTCTACCATAATACGTTCCAGGACCTGCGGATTTGCACGTCCGGCACGCAGACTGGAAAGCTCCTGTTGGAGTACGGCGATCGTTTTATTCATTCGCTCCTTTGTGTTGTCCAATACTTCAGTCGGCATTCTTTGGCTCCTCCTATACTATCAGTTCTTTTATTTTACAATAAATGCAGCTTATGATTCAAGCCCTAAGCCGTTATCAATTAATGTTCCGGTCGATTCTCCATCAAAAACCGATAGAATTTTGGAAAGCGCAAACACATGGATTGGGATATCCTGCTCTTTGCACATCGTTATCGCCGTGATATCCGTTGCCTGCAGGTTATCGGAGATCACCTGCTGATAGGTCAAATGGTCATAACGGGTTGCAGAGGGATCTTTTTTGGGATCAGCGGAATAGACCGCATCGATATTCTTTGCCAAAAGCAACACGTCTGCACGGATCTCCGCAGCGCGCAGCGACGCGCCCGTATCGGTGGAGAAAAAGGGCGACCCGGTTCCACAGGCAAATATAACCACAGTGCCATCCGCAAGCAGGCGGTGCGCATCGCGTGAAGTATATTCCTCGCAGATGCGGTGCATGCCGATGGCGGACAACACTGCGCAGGGGACGCCCAGATGCTCCAACGCATCCTGCAGCGCCAACGCATTGATCGCGGTCGCCAGCATACCCATGTGATCCGCGCGGTTCCTTTCCATCCTTCCGGCACTGCGGCCGCGCATAATGTTGCCTCCGCCAACCACGATACCGATTTCCACGCCGCGTTTTTGCAGCGCTGCGATCACACCAGCCGTCTGGTCAATGGTTTCCTGACAAAGCGGAGAGGAGTCTGAGGAAAGCGCTTCGCCGCTGATTTTCAGAAGAACTCGTTTGTACATAAAACTTCCTTTCTCAAAAAAAGGAACACGTTTCCGTGTTCCTTTTTTAGTAGACAATTACGCTTTGGTCTGGCTCATCACTTCATCAGCGAAGTTGTCTTCCCGCTTTTGCAGGCCTTCGCCCATTTCAAAGCGAGTGAAGCTGAGCACGTTGAACTTCCCGTTGATCATCTGCTTGACAGAGATATCCGGCTCTTTGACAAAGGGCTGCTCGATCAGGCAAACCTCTTTGTAGTACTTCTCGATGCGGCCATTGACCATTTTTTCAATGATCGCTTCCGGCTTCGGCTTGGGCTCGTTGAGCGCCTGCGCGCGGAGGATCTCCTTTTCCTTTTCCACATCCGCCTGATTGACATCGTTTTTGCTGATGCAGGTCGGCTTCGCCGCAGCAATCTGCATGGAGACGTCGTGGAGTACATTGGCATCCGCTTCACCCTCAACATCGACAAGAACGCCGATTTTACCGCCGAGATGGACATAGGTGTCCACAATGCCCTCGGCACGCGCAAAACGGCGGACGCTGATTTTTTCACCGATCTTTGCAACAGCCGCGTTGAGAAGCGCATTGATGGTCAGCGTATCATCGTCCACAGAGGTCTGCTCGAGCAGTTCTTCCACGCTTGCGGGATTCTTCAGCGCAACCTGACGCGCGATGGTTGCGACAAAGGCCTTGAAATCATCCGTCTTTGCAACAAAGTCGGTCTCGCAGTTGACTTCAACAATGACGCCAACCTTGCCGTCTTCGCTCACATAGCTTCCAACAAGACCTTCTGCAGCGATACGGCTGGCCTTTTTTGCCGCTGCGGCAAGGCCCTTTTCACGAAGAAAATCAACGGCTTTTTCTGCATCGCCATCACACGCGGTGAGGGCTTTCTTGCAGTCCATCATGCCGGCGCCGGTGCGCTCGCGCAAAGCCATAACATCTTTTGCAGTAAACATCCTTCGTTCCTCCTCCGGCTTATTCAGCTGCTTCCGCAGTTTCTTCGTCGTTCATCTGCTCGCCCTGACGTCCTTCGAGCACGGCGTCCGCCATCTTTGCGGTGATCAGTTTGACCGCACGGATAGCATCGTCATTGCCGGGAATCGGATAGTCGACTTCATCCGGATCGCAGTTGGTATCAATAATCGCAACGATCGGGATTCGAAGCGTACGCGCTTCGGAAACCGCAATATGCTCTTTGCGCGGGTCAACAACGAACAGCGCGCCGGGGAGCTTCTTCATATCCTTGATACCGCCAAGGTTCTTCTCCAGCTTTTCCTGCTCCAGTTTGAGCTGCATGACCTCTTTCTTCGGAAGCAGATCGAACTGGCCGGTCGCCTCCATCTGCTCGATCTTGCGAAGACGGGCGATACGACCCTGAATGGTCTTAAAATTCGTCAGCATGCCGCCCAACCAACGCTGATTGACATAGAACATATCGCAGCGCTTGGCTTCCTGCTCGATGGACTCCTGCGCCTGCTTCTTGGTTCCGACAAAAAGAAGGGTCTTGTCATCCATGGCCAGATCGCGAATAAAGTTATACGCTTCTTCAATTTTCTTGACGGTTTTCTGGAGATCGATGATGTAGATGCCGTTGCGCTCCGTGAAGATGTATTCCTTCATCTTCGGGTTCCAACGACGGGTCTGGTGACCAAAATGGACACCTGCTTCCAACAGCTGCTTCATGGAAATCACGGGCATAACTTATAACCTCCTCGTTATTTTTTCCACCTCCGGCTTCTGCTTTGCGGGAAACCGAGTACAATCGGCACGAGCCCGCAAATCCACCAGAGTGCGTGATACCTTGTGCATTATAGCATAGCAAAACGGGCAAAGCAAGCAAATTCTTGCCTGTTTTGCCCGAAAATCAGATCAAATTCGAATGGTTCTACTCCTCGTCGTTTTCTGCAATTTCCTCTTCAAACAGATCCTGAAATTCTTCAAAGACCTCGTCCAGCAGAATCGGGTTTTCGATGGGCCGATAGAGTTGGCCGTCCTTATCGCGAACAATTTCCAAAAGAACGACTTCATCCTCATCCACACCTTCGACGGATTCGAGCGGCAGCATGGCGGCATACCGCTTTCCTTCATAGTCAAAAGTCATGAGCAAGTCAAACGAAACCGGGTGTCCCTGCTCATCGAGAAGTTCAATGATAGTATCCCGTTGTATTTCTTCCATGCGCTCCAACCTATCTTCCTTAACCGTTATTTCGGGCAGCGGCGCCGCTGTCCAGATACCCCTGAAGAATGATTACAGCCGCAATTTTATCGACTACCTGCTTGCGCCGTTTGCGGCTCATGTCGGCATCGATGAGGACGCGCTGCGCCGACATGGTGGTCAACCGCTCATCATAAAAATCATGGCTCCCGTCCCAATCGGCAAGAACCGCATCCGCAAAAGCCCGCACTTTCTGCGCCTGCATGCCATAGCTGCCATCCATATTGCGGGGCATACCAAAGAGCAGGCGTACCGGTTTATAGCGCTCCGCAACTTCCAGAATATGAGCAACATCCGCCTGCAGATCATCATCGCGACGCGTATATGTCTCCAGACCCTGCGCAGTCCAGCCGAGCGCATCGCTCACGGCAATGCCAATGCGGCGATCACCGACGTCCAAAGCTAAAACGCGTTCCGTCATGTCAAATCCCGATGGGCCACATAAAAGCGAACCAGCTCCTCGATCAGTTCATCGCGCTCCATGCGCGAGATGAGATAGCGGGAATTGTTGTAGCTCGTAATATAGGTCGGATCGCCGGAAATCAGGTAGCCAACGATCTGATTGACCGGATCATATCCCTTTTCACGCATTGCGTCATATACGGTCAGCAGCACATGCTGCGCCGTGCGGCTGTCACGGGGAAAAGCAAATTCCATAGTCTGTTGACGATCGGTGGGCATGGCACTCACCTCCTTAACAGTATTATACAAAAGTTTTGCTTGATTTTCAATCCTTATGCGAACGCACACAAAAAGCGCGGTCAACATACCATAGCACTACAACGACAAGGAGGTTTTATATGAAAAAAGCTGTGGCATTTGTTCTGTTGTTTGCGTGCTTATTGTTTAGTATCGGCTGCACGGGAGCACAGGAATTGCAGAAGGTGGAGCTGCATGAGGTGACAAGATCTGTTTTCTATGCGCCGCAATATGTGGCAATTTCCAAGGGGTTCTTTGAAGAAGAAGGGCTGGAAATCAATGTTACAACCTCGGGAGGTTCGGATAAAGCAATGAGCGCATTGCTCTCCGGCCAGGCGGATATTTGCCTCGCCGGTCCGGAAACCGGCGTCTATGTGGTCAATGAAGGAAAGGCGGATCATCCGATTATCGTGGGTCAGCTCACAAAACGCGATGGTTCCTATCTGGTCGGCCGCCAACCGGAGCCAAATTTTGACTGGAAGTCATTGAAGGGAAAGACCATTATCGGCGGGCGCGCCGGCGGCATGCCGCTGATGACATTGCAGTATGTGCTCAAATCGCATGGCCTTGTGCCAGGGGTGGATGTCGAAGTGATCGATTCCATCCAGTTCAATTTGATGGGCGGCGCATTTGATGGCGGAACCGGCGATTATGTGACGCTTTTCGAGCCAACCGCAACCGAGTTTGAGCTGGCCGGCAAGGGACATATTGTTGCCAATGTAGGGCTGGCTTCCGGTGAAGTCCCCTATACCGTTTATCTTGTCAGTCAAACAATGCTCGAGGAAAACTCCGATTTTGTAAAACGGTTTCTGCGGGCCGTTTATCGTGCTCAGATCTGGATTCAAACGGCCAGCGAAGAAGAGGTTGCAATGGCTATGGAACCGTTTTTCCCTGACGCTTCTCTGGATAGCTTGAAGATCGTGGCGAACAGTTACCGCGAGACGGACTCGTGGAAACAGGACCCGGTGATGCAGGAAGCGGACTATAACCGACTGCTTGATATTATTCAGGAGGCCGGCGAGCTTTCGGCGCGTCCCGACTTTCAGACACTGGTGGATAACCGGATAGCCGAGCAGGTTGTAGCCGAGGCCGACTGAAGCGAAGGAATCGAATTGACCCCGCCTGATTGGACGGGAAATAAGACGCCGTCCGCTTTGGAACACCAAAACGGACGGCGATTTTTGTGCAAGAGGCGGAGGGTCCGATCAGCTTTGCGAGCGCATATTTCGAATCAGTGCATAGATGGTGCCGATGCTGCCGCCGCAGACCAGTCCAAGCAGCAGATCCGAAAAAAAGACGATATCCAAGCGGAACTCACGCTCAAAAAAGAAAAAGATTACATAGGCCATCGTCATGTACAATCCGCCGGACAATGCTCCATACAGCCAGCCCCGCTGCTGGATCGTCCGAACGCACAGAAAACCTGCCAAACAGGAGCATATGGATTTAATGGCAGTATTGAACACGCGAATGCTGTCCGTTTGCAATACATCCCATTTCAGCAGGAATGCTAGGACTAACACAAATATCACCGTTCCAATGCAGGCGAGTATGGCGCCCCGCATGCATAACATGAAGGGAATGGGAGCATCGCTGCGGCTCTTTTTACGTTTTTTCATGCACACCCTCCTGCCATTTCGCATAATGATGATTGCCGCGCATCCCCGTCAATTTCGGATATCCGCTGCACATGCCTATGTTTCACTATATACAGCAGAGCAAATAAATATGCCTGCAACTTTTGTTGCAGGCATTGGAAAAACCGCAAAGGTTTATTTTGTTTCGGTCACTTCTTCATTCATCGTGTTTTCGACGCCGACATCCTCAACCTGAGAGATCGCGCCGCGCGCAAATACGAGCTTCACCTTGTCGGGACCAACCGCCAAAACAACCACATCATCGCGGATGGAACTGATCGTACCATAGATACCGCCGATGGTGCGGACACGGTCGCCGGGCTTCAGCGCAGCCAACATGGCCTTCACTTTTTTGTCACGACGGCGCTGCGGGATAATCATGATTGCAAACATTGCGATCATCACAATGATCAAAAGACCATAGCTGGAGAAAAAGGAGCCGATACCACCCATTGCTTCACTGCTCATGTGTTAGTAATACCTTTCGCCTTTCAATATTTGTATATTCTTAGTATATAAGATTCTATGGAAAGCGTCAAGGGCGAAATCGCTTCACGATCAGCGTGAACAAGGAATACGGGGCCGAATAGCCCCGTATCTGAAACCGCTTTACTTGCTCATCAATTCGCTCAAGCTACAAACGGTACGGCGCGTTTCGCGCGCCGCGCGTCGCCCATCCCGAATCATTCGTCTCGGAACATCCGGATACATCGAACTGATCGCAGTCAGCGTAATAGCAGCGCCGGCAATCACGCCGAGACCCATAGCAAAAGATCGCATATACTTCACCTCGCCTTTCCTGCTGCGCTACAACAATAGTATCGTGCGGCAGACGGAGAAGTATTCGCTGTTATTCCGCTTTTTTCTTGTGGTAATCGTCAATTGCCGCCTTTACGGCCTCTTCAGCCAGCACAGAGCAATGTATTTTTTGCGGCGGAAGTCCCTCGAGCGCTTCGACGACAGCGGAGTTTGTGAGCTGCAGTGCTTCATCAACCGTCTTTCCCTTGATGAGCTCGGTCGCCATCGAGGATGTGGCAACGGCAGCGCCACATCCAAAAGTTTTGAATTTCACATCTTCGATCACGCCCGTATCATCATCGATCTTCAAAAAAATCTGCATGATGTCGCCGCACTTTGCGTTGCCGACGGTGCCGACTCCGCTTGCATCAGCAATTTCTCCGACATTGCGCGGGTTCTGAAAATGATCCATCACTTTTTCTGTATACATCTTAATTTCCTCCATGATATAGCGGCGACATTGCGCGCAGCCGTTCCACAATTTTTGGCAATAGTTCGAGCGTGTAATCAATTTCCTGCTCCGTTGTATATTCCGACAAAGTCAACCGGAGCGATCCGTGCGCAACCTCGTGGGGCAGGCCCATGGCGAGCAGCACATGAGACGGATCGAGTGAGCCGGACGTGCACGCTGATCCGCTCGAAGCGGCAATGCCGTTGATATCCAGCATGAGCAGCATGGACTCTCCCTCGATATAGCGAATGCTGAAATTGACGTTGTTGGGCAGCCGGTCGACCGGATGCCCATTCAGCTTTACGTCGGGAATCGCTGCGGGAATGCCTGCGATCAGCTTATCGCGAAGCTTTTTCATGTGCGCCGCATTTTCTTCCATGTGCAGGACAGCGCTTTCGATGGCGCAGCCAAGGCCGACGATGCCCGGAACATTTTCCGTACCCGCGCGCTTTCTGCGCTCCTGCCCGCCTCCAAGGATCAGGGCCGGTATGCGAATGCCCTTGCGCACATACAGCGCACCAATGCCCTTCGGGCCATGGAATTTATGCGCCGAAAGCGAGAGCATGTCTATGTTCATTGCCTGCACATCGATAGGAAGGTGGCCAACCGCCTGCACGGCGTCCGTATGAAACAGAACGTCGTGCGCGTGACAGACCGCACCGATTTCCGGGATTGGCATGATTGTGCCAACCTCGTTGTTGGCGAACATAACGGAGACGAGTACAGTATCCGGACGAATGGCGGCTTCCACATCCTGTACGGAAACCTTTCCGTCTGCATCCACGGGAAGATAGGTCACCTCCGCGATTCCTTCACGCTCCATTGCCTCAAGCGTGTGGAGGACGGCATGGTGTTCCACCGCGCTGGTGATGATATGCTTGCCCTTTTTCTGATAAGCGTGCGCTATGCCGCGCAGCACCATGTTATCGCTCTCACTGCCGCCGCCGGTGAAGATGATCTCCTCTGCCGCGGCAGCATGAATGGCGGCGGCAGCCTTTTTGCGGGCCTCACCGATCGCTTTAGCCGCTTCCTGCGCATAGGTATGCAGGCTCGATGGATTGCCATAGATCTCCGTAAAGTACGGGAGCATTGCTTCGACCACTTCCGGGCTTGTGCGCGTCGTTGCGGCATTGTCAAGATAAACTCGTTGCATGTTCCAATCGCCTCTTCTGTTCAATATAGTCATTGGCCAAATCTGCAATCGTGGTTTCGCTCAGCACGGCATTGATACGCGATTGCAGTTTCAAAAACAAAGGGCGCGCCGAGCAAGTGCAGGCGTTTTCACAGCAGGCGTCGACCGTGCCCACGCAATCAACGACCGCTGTACTGCCCTCCAGCGCCGAGAGCACGCTGCCGACATCCAGCTTTGCGGGCGCTTTGCACAGCACATAGCCGCCGGCAGCGCCGCGCACGGTATCCACGATGCCCGCTTTGCGCAGCGTCCGTAGGAGCTGTTCCAGATATGCTTCTGATATGCCCTGCATGCCGGCCAGCGTGGACAGCGTCACTGGGTTCTCGCCATAATACACGGCGAGATCAACGACCGCCCGCAGGCCATATCTGCTTCGTGTTGAAAGCTTCATACATAAACCCGACCAACTTGGTCGCCTTTCTTCTCCGATAAGATACCATGAATTCTCCCGGCTGTCAACAAAAAAAGCGGCGGATAGAACCCGCCGCCCCTGCTGCCTCATCAACCTTTTAACTGCTGATCCAACATCTGTTCAAACGCTTTTTTCGGCCTTGCCCCGACTGCCCGATCCACGAGCTCTCCGTCTCTGAACAACAGAACGGTCGGGATGCTGGAAACGCCAAATTTTGCGGCGACGTCCTGACACTCGTCCACATTGACCTTGCAGACAAGCGCCTTGTCCGCATACGCTTCCGCAATCTGCTCGATGAAAGGCCCTATCATCCGACAGGGGCCGCACCACGGCGCCCAAAAATCAACGAGCACAACCGAATTTTCGCAAATTGCCGCATCAAAAGTCGCGGCTGTCAGTTCTTTTGCCATCTTCTGCTTCCTCCTTTTCGGTTACTATGGCTATCATGTGCGGTTGGAACGATTGCATACGTGCAAAACGACGATCCAACAGGCGGAGAATCAAATAAGCGGCTGCACAACAGCAGAGACCACCGACTATTGCAGCGATATCGGAGAAAATGCTGCCGACAAAAACGCCCAGAAGCAGTGCGGCCAGCGGAATGAGGTAAGCAATCAGGCTCGCGCCGGCAATTTTTTTGCTGGACAGCGCAACGGAGACCCGATCACCAATTTGAGCGTCCAGAGCATTGGGAACGCGCGTTTCCATCTCATGCTCGCCGGCGGTCATACAGGCACCGCAGTGTGCGCACATGCTGCTCCTTGCAAAACGAATGACCGCTATCGGCCCTTCCACCGCTATTACGGTTCCAACGTGTCCGTTTTCGCTCATTCTTCTTCCTTTGTGCAACGGATATGCAGCTCGTCCAGTTGCTTATCGTCCACGCGGTCCGGCGCGCCGGTCAGCGGGCAGGAAGCGTTCTGCACCTTCGGGAAAGCGATCACGTCGCGGATGCTCGGCGTTCCGCAGATCAGCATGGCAAGCCGATCCAAGCCATAGGCCAGTCCGCCGTGCGGCGGAGGTCCAAAGCGGAATGCATCGAGCAGGAAACCAAACCGATCCTGCGCCTGCTCCGGCGTGAAACCGAGCACGGAGAACATTTTTTGCTGCAGTTCTGCAGAGTGAATGCGGATCGAGCCACCGCCGATTTCGACGCCGTTAAGAACGATGTCGTAAGCCTTGGCGCGAACCGCGCCGGGATCGGTGGTGAGTTTTTCCAAGTCCTCATCCTTTGGGCTTGTAAAGGGATGGTGCATAGCGACGAAGCGGTTTTGCTCTTCGCTCCACTCCAGCAGCGGGAAGTCCGTTACCCACAGAAGATTATACTGATTTTCAGGAATCAACCGGAGTTTTTCTGCAATCCGGAGTCGGAGCGCACCAAGCGCGGCGAATACCGTTTCATTGGAATCGGCAACGATAAATGCGATATCACCGACTTCCAACTGCATTCTTTGCTGGATCGACAGCAACTCCGCTTCACTGAGAAACTTGGCTATGGGCGACTGCAGGCCTTCCGGCTTGTAGTTGATCCACGCCAATCCCTTGGCACGATAAGTCTTGACGAATTCGCCAAGCGCATCGATCTCCTTTCGCGAAAACGAGCCGCTGTGGCCCTTAACGTTGATGCAGCGGACGCTGCCGCCCCGTTCAACCGCTTGACGAAACACGGAAAAACCGCAATCCGAAACGAGATCGGTGAGATCGCAAAGCTCGAGTCCAAATCGTGTATCCGGCTTATCGGAGCCGTAGCGAGCCATTGCCTCCGCATAGGGCAAGCGCGGAAGCGGCAGATCGATATCGACATGCAGCGTCTCTTTGAACAACCGTTGGAGAAACCCCTCGTTGACAGCGATGACGTCGTCCTCCTCCACGAAGGACATTTCCAGGTCGATCTGCGTAAAATCCGGCTGCCGGTCGGCGCGGAGATCCTCATCGCGGAAGCAGCGCGCGATCTGCATATACCGGTCATAACCGGAAAGCATCAAAAGCTGCTTAAATAACTGCGGGCTCTGCGGCAGCGCATAGAAAGCGCCGGGATGGACGCGGCTGGGCACCAAGTAGTCGCGCGCTCCTTCAGGCGTGCTCTTGGTGAGGATCGGCGTTTCGATTTCCAGAAAGCCATTTTCGCTGAAGTATTTGCGCGCACAAAACGCGATCTGATGGCGCATCATCAGATTGCGCTGCATACATGGCCTGCGAAGATCGAGATACCGGTACTTCAGGCGCAGCGCTTCGTTTGACTTGCAGGCGTCCTCGATCTCGATCGGCGGCGTTTCACTCGTGCTGAGAATCTTGAATTCGGATACCAGCACTTCGATTGCTCCGGTCTTCATATTCGGGTTGACCATGCTGCCGGTGCGAGCCACGAGTTTGCCGCGAATCGCCAGCACGAATTCGGAACGGATTTTGGATGCGCGCTCAAAATCCTCTGCCGGCAATGTGCTGGAGTCGAATACAACCTGCATCAGTCCGGTACGGTCACGCAGTTGGACAAAGATGAGCGCACCAAGATCGCGCCGTACATTCGTCCACCCCATGAGCGTGACATCCCTGCCAATATCGGCCGCTGTCAGCTCCGTGCAGTAGCAGGTACGCTTCCACCCGTTCAATAATTCTCCCATTCTCTTCTCCTTACATCCGCTGTGCAATATCATCGGCCGCTAAAGCAACCGTCTGCTCCGTGCCATCGGCCATGTTCTTTAATTTTGCCCGCTTTTCCGACAGCTCCGAATCACCAATGGTCAGAACGCAGCGGGCGCCAACCTTATCGGCAAATTTGAACTGTGCCTTCATGCTGCGGCCCACATGGTCGATATCCACGCTCAACCCTTTGGCGCGAAGCTGTTGGGCCAGTACAAACGCAGCAAGATCCGCTTCCTCCCCTATCGAAGCAATATACAGATCATAGCGAGGCGGTTTTTCAAAATCGACGTTTGACTCCTGCATGAGAAGGAGCAGCCGCTCCATACCCATTCCAAAACCAACGCCTGGGCAGGCAGGGCCGCCAAGTTCATGCACGAGGCCGTCATATCGGCCGCCGCCGCAGATCGCGCCCTGCGAACCAATCCGATTGGAGAAAACTTCAAAGACCGTTTTGGTGTAATAGTCCAACCCGCGTACCAGCGTCGGCGTCAGTTCATAGTCGATTCCCATGCTGTCGAGCCGTGCACACAGCGAATCCATATGTGCTTTGCAGTCATCGCAGATATAATCCATGATATTTGGAGCCTGCGCAACAATTTCGCCGCAGCCGGGAACTTTGCAGTCCAGAATTCGCAGCGGGTTTGCTTCAAGACGGGTTTTGCACGTTTCGCACAGATCGTCATAACGCGAACGGAGATATTCTCGCAAAGCCGCATGATAGTTCGGGCGGCAGCTGGGGCAGCCTATACTGTTGAGGCGAACGGAAAGACCGCTCAAGCCGATCTTTTCAAGGATTTCAAGCACGATCGCAATGCATTCGGCGTCGGCGCTGGCGCGCGGCGCGCCGAAAATCTCCACGCCGAACTGGTGATGTTCGCGCAAGCGCCCCGCCTGCGGACGCTCATACCGAAACACGGGATTGTTGAGATAGTAAATCTTTGTCGGCTGCGTTTCGCCGCAGAGGTTATGCTCGACAACGAGCCGGACAATGCCGGCGGTTCCCTCAGGCTTGAGCGTGATCGAGCGGTCGCCCTTATCCTGAAACGTATACATCTCCTTCTGAACGATGTCCGTTGTACCGCCCACGCCGCGCAGAAACAGTTCGGTATGCTCAATAACCGGTGTGCGCGCCTCCAGAAGCCCATACTTGCGCGCTGTTTCGCGCATAAGCGCTTCCAGATACTGCCAACGGTAGCTTTCTTCCGGGAGCACATCCCGCGTTCCCTTGGGTGCTTTGTAAGCCATTTCTTCTTAACCTCCATCATCTATAAAAAAAGCGGCTTCGATCCCTTTGCGGATGGAAAACCGCGATGCCAACCGCCTGAGCACATTGTGGTTGAGACAAAAATCGTTTCTGGCACAGCACTCACGAAAAGAGAGGGTCGTTCGTCGCTTGCACTCAAAACGAAACGCGGCTCAAATGCTCAGTTTTTGTTTATTATACTGTCTGGCTAATGCGGTGTCAATTGCACACAGCAGAAAAGAGGCGCATTTTCGCATCCAGCAGGACGGGCAGCTTAGCCATATACACAGCCACTTCTTTTGGATTTGGAATGCGCTCCACCCGGTTTTCTGTGCCGAATACGCGCTTGCTGATACCGCAGCCGCCATGTGCCAAAATGCTGGTCGTCTCCTCCATCATATCGATGTTATAGACGCACTCATCCCCCGGCATCGCATACCCCGTGTTTTCAAGGTTGCCGCTCATGTATTTTTGCCGGTACATATAATAAGGCTGCATGCCGATGGCGGCTACGGCCTCTGCGCCGTATTGAATCATAAGCTCGGTCGTGCCGGCATCCGGCAGAGGATAAGCATCCAACTGCTGCTTTAGGCGTGAGGAGCGTTTGATCGCGAGGGAATGGATGGTGATGTTCTGCGGCTGTAAGGCGCAAACGCGCTCCAGTGTTTTTCTAAAATCAAGCGCATTTTCACCGGGCAAACCCGCGATCAGATCCATATTGATGACAGAAAAGCCAATGTCGCGCGCCAAGGCATACGATTGCTCGATCGCCGCTGCGCTGTGTGCACGGCCGATGCGCACAAGCGTTTCGTCATTCATGGTCTGCGGGTTAATGGAGATGCGGCGCACGCCATGCGCATGGAGAACGCGCAGTTTATCCGCCGTGATGGTATCTGGTCGGCCGGCTTCAACGGTCATCTCCCTGCCATATCCGCCATAAGCATCCAGCGTAAACGACAATAGCGCATCCAGCTGCTCCGCCGAGAGCACGGTCGGCGTTCCGCCGCCGATATACATACTCCGAACGCGAAGGCCGTTGTCGCGAACGAGCGCTGCGCCGGCCGTAATATCGGTTTGCAGCGCCTGCAAATAGGGCGTCAGCTTGTCCTGCTTTCCGATTACTTCGGAGGCGAACGAGCAATACAGACATTTGGTGCGGCAAAACGGAATGCCGATATAGACGTCAACGTCCGTTGCAGAATCCACCGATTGAATGTATGGCTGCTGAACGGAATGGATTTTGGAAGCGAGCTCGGTTTTGGCCGGCGAAACATCAAACAAATGCAGAAATTGCTCTCTCGCAGCCGCAGCATTGCCGCCAAGCGTCAGCTCACGGAATAATTTGGTCGGCCGGATGCCGGTCAGCGATCCCCACGGAACGGAAACATCAGCATAGATTGCGCGCAGCAGATTGAACACTGCAATTTTTATAGCGCGCTTTTCCTGCCGCTTTTCTTCAAGCCGCCGCTGCTGCGGAAGATCGGCCTGCGTTGTATATCTGCGGCCGTCCGCAGTGCTTGCTTCTGCAAAGAACAGGCCGTCCCGCTCGAAAAGCGCTACGGTTAATTCCATCTCCACCGAGGCGGGATCATCCGCATTTTCCACAATATCCACCAAACCGAGGAACAGGCGGATTTCCTCGGCAATATCGTTTCGGTATTCGGGGCGATTGGTCTTGAGGACTACCACCTGAGTCTCCTTCCCAGCAGTACAAGCGGATTATGCTGCCGCTCATGCTCCAAAGTCGTGCCGCCGCCATGCCCGGGGAACACATCGTATGAACCCTCAAGCGCAAACAACCGGTCTGTAATGGAGTGAAAGAGCGTTTCCTGACTGCCGCCGGGAAAATCCGTACGTCCGGCGCCATCTAAAAAAAGCGTATCACCGCAAAAAACCATGCGCTGTTCATCCAGCACATAGGCAACTCCGCCTTCCGAATGGCCCGGTGTATGCAGCACCCGGAGTATCAAGCCGGCAGCCTGTACAATATCATCGTCCCGCAGAAGCTGCGTGGCGCGTGCAGCCGGCAAGCGCTTTCCAATGAGATACGCCAAGCTCTTCCGATCGCTTTGCAGCTTTTCCACATCCAGTTCATGGACGGCGACGGGCGCGTTTGTTGCCCCTGCCAGATCGGCAACACCCCAAATGTGATCAAAATGACCGTGCGTTATCAGAATGAGGGCGCATGTGCGCCCGGCGTGATGCAGCGCAGCAATCAAAGGTTCGGCGTCGCCCGGATCGATGACAATGCAATCCGTACCGCTGTCATCGCCGATCAGATATGTATTGACACTCAGCGGCCCCGTGGCCAATTTCTCAAAAAACATTAAAATGTTCTCCTGCTGTCCAATATAATGGTAAATGGCCCATCATTGACCAAAGAAACCTGCATATCCGCCTGAAAAATGCCCGTCTGTACCGGTACCTGCGCTTGGAGAAGCTGCGCGCAGCGTTCATACATGATGCGCGCCTCCTCCGGCTTTGCTGCCAGACTGTAGCCCGGTCGGCGGCCGTGGCGTGCATCGCCGCAAAGCGTGAACTGGGAAACGAGAAGGATGCTGCCGCCGCATTCCCGTACGCTCAGATTCGGCGTTCCGTTTTGATCATCAAAGATACGAAGAAGCGGCAGTTTATTGACCATATATTGCAGATCACCGTCCTCATCTCCCTTCTCAACGCCCAAAAGCACCAACAGCCCCCTGCCGATGCTTGATACGACCTCGCCGTCCACGGAAACGGCGGCGCTGTTCACGCGCTGAACGACTGCCCGCATAATGACAAAAGTTCCTCTCTACCGGTGTACACGGTATACTTCGTTGACGCACTTAAGCTGCTTCAGACTGCGCATAATCTGATTCAGCTGCTCAGAATTGCTGACCGAGAACGTCATGTCCACTACATACTTGCCATCCCCGGTCGGCTTTCCGCTTAAGCCCTGAATATTGATATTCATGCCGGAAAGCAGCGCGGAGATTTCCAAAAGCGTACCCGCACGATCCTCCGCATGAATCTGGAGTGAGGCGTGGAACGAGGTGTCCGCACCGATCGCCCACTCAACGTCAATGATGCGTTCCGGATCCATGCGCAGATTCTCTGCGTTTGTACAGTCCACCCGATGTACGGAGACGCCGCGGCCTCGTGTAATATATCCGATGATCGGATCGCCCGGAAGCGGGTTGCAGCAATTTCCGAATCGAACGGCCATGCCGGGGTCTCCATGAACGATGATGCCGTTCACGGGCAGCTGGCGCGGTTTGAGCACGGTTTTTTGCGCATCGGTTCTGAGCTGTTGTGCAAGGGTCTCGGCTTTTTCGGCCTTGCGCTGCATATCCAGAAGCTTGTGGAGCACTTGGGAAGCGGAGATGCCTCCAAATCCGATCGCAGAATAGAGGTCATCCAAACCGGTCATGTTGAGGCGCTTGAGCAGCTCAGAGGTATACTCAGGTTTGACCAGCTGTGTCAGCGAAAGGGTTTGGCGGCGCGCGGTATCCTCAAGCATTTCCTTTCCGCGCTGAATATTCTCTTCGCGATTTTCCCGTTTGAACCATTGCCGGATTCGGTTGCGGGCGGTTTGCGTCTTAACGATCTTCAGCCAGTCGCGGCTCGGGCCAAGCTGATTGTTCGACGTGATGATTTCGACCATGTCGTTGGTCTGCAGCTTGTAATCCAGACGCACCAGATTGCCGTTCACGCGGGCGCCTTGGCAATGGTGCCCGATATTGGTATGGATACGGTATGCAAAATCGAGGGGCGTGGAACCCGTGGGCAGGTCAAAGATCTCCCCGCGCGGCGACAAAACGAAGACATATTCCCCAAGAAAGTCCTTGAGAATATTGTCGACAAACTCCATGCTGTCCTCAGTCGTATCCTTCGCCTCGATGATCTGCCGCAGCCAGCTCGTCTTGCGGTCAAGCAGGCTTTGCGTTGCCCGCCCCTCCTTATACATCCAGTGGGCGGCGATACCGTATTCTGCGGTTCGATGCATCTCCTGCGTTCGGATTTGCACCTCGAACGGAATGCCATTGTCGCTCAGCAGAGTCGTATGCAGCGAGCGATACATGTTCGGCTTCGGCGTGGCAATGTAATCCTTAAACCGCCCCGGAAGCGGCTTCCAACTGGCATGCAGCACACCAAGCGTCGCATAACAGTCATTGACCGTATCAACGATGACACGAATTGCGATCAAATCATAGATTTCATTGATGCTGCCATTGATTCGCTGCATCTTGCGGTAGACGCTGTACAGATGCTTCGGGCGGCCGCTGATGGAAGCATGGATGCCTGCGTCCGCCACTTGTTTGATGATGCGCTGCATGGCGTCGTCCAGAACCTCTTCGCGGTCGGAGCGCTGCTTCTCAAACTGGCGTTTGATATCGGCGTATTCGTCCGGCATGAGATATTGGAACGAAAGATCCTCGAGCTCGCCTTTGATGGCGCCCATACCAAAGCGATGCGCAAGCGGTGCATAGACGTCCAAGGTTTCTTTTGCCTTGCGCATCCGTTTATAGGGGTTGCAGTAGGCGAGCGTGCGCATATTGTGCAGCCGGTCGGCAAGTTTAATGATTACCACGCGCACATCAGCTGCGATGGCCAAAAACAGCTTGCGAAGATTCTCGGCCTGCTCCTGTTTTTTCGTAATGTAGGTCTGCTTTCCGGAGATCGTCAACTTTGTGACGCCGTCGACCAACTGTGCGATTTCATTGCCAAAAACACGGGCAACATCATCGACCGTTACATTTTCTCCGTCCTCAATCGCATCGTGCAGCACGGCGGCCGTAACGCTCGCGGCATCCATGCCGAGCCCCATAACGATGCTTGCAACGGCAATCGGATGGATGATATATGGCTCTCCGGATTCGCGCTTTTGACTGCTATGTACATTCTCCGCATATATAAGCGCCTGTTCAAACAAAGCGGCCTGTTCCGGCGTGTATTTTGTACGAAAGCTTTCCAAGAGCTGCGTCCGATCCATCTCTCACCCTCCCCTCGCTTTGAATAGAAAAATCAACGGAAGCCCGTTGATTTTCAGTGTAACGCGCTATCTTCAATACTGCATTGCAGACCAGACATCGTAACCCGTAAGAACTTTGCGCGCATCAAACTCCGAGCGCAGTTCGATTGCAAAGCGCAGGCCGGTAACAACGCCGCCGGCTTGTTCAACCAGCTTTGCGGCGGCCAAAGCCGTGCCGCCGGTGGCCAGCAGATCATCTACGATCACGACACGCTGACCGGGCCGAATCGCGTCCTCATGGATTTCCAACACATCGGAACCATACTCCAGTCCATACTCGTAGCGCATGGTCTTGCTCGGCAATTTGCCGGGCTTGCGCGCAACCACGAATCCGGCATGCAGCTGATAGGCCAGTGCGGAACCGATCACAAATCCTCTCGCTTCCGGCCCAATGACCAAGTCAACGGGAACACCTTCAAGCGAGTCCGCCATCATGTCGATCAACGCGTGGTAGCCCTCTCCATCCTTCAACAGCGTCGTGATATCGCGAAACAGTACGCCAGGGATCGGGAAATCAGGGATACTGCGAATCTTCTCTTTCAAGTCCATGTCCGGTTACCTCCTATTTGTTCGCTGCTATACGCGTTCCAATGCCATTCGATACAGCCTGCTCTCCTGCAGACTTCGCTGCTGCGGATGATCGGCAGGCAGAATCCGCTGGGTGCGCACATCAAAAGCAAAGAATCCCAACTCAAGAAACAGGCAAAACCCCCAGAGATCATTCGGGTTATTCATTGCCTGCAAGCGGCTGGCGTCCAAACCGGTTGGGCCGATGGCCGCCCGCAGCTGCACAAACCGCTTTCGAAGGGCGCCCGCTTCCAATTCCAATACCGAAAACAGCGAAAAGCCGTGTGAAACAAAAAATAAAGCACACAGTTTATCACAGTCAACAACGGTATTGTACAGCACATTCTCCAAAAATGCACGCAAAAGTTTTGAAACATCGCAGAAAAGCACGGCGGAAAGCTGTATTTCCACCTTTTCGCTGCCATTGAACCGGTTGATCCGTGGAATACCCAGAACCGTCCATTTTCCAGACAGGCAGAGCGACTCAGCTTTTGCGCCAAATCCGAAGCCAACGGCACGCATCCGGCAGCCATTCTGCGCAACCGAAACAGAAAGATGGTTCCCCTGCTGGCCGATGCGCCGCACATCGTTCAGCGTCGCTTGCCTGATCCGAAAAACGGGCTCCGGGTTTCCTTCGCCAAATGGCGCCAAAACCTCCAACGCACGCACCTGCTCCATATTCAGAGCCGACAACTCCGCATCCTCTTCAAACGAATAGACCGGCTCAAACGCATCATCCGCATAGTTGTCCCGTATATAGCGTTCAAACGCATCCGCAAACGCGTCGAATCGTTCCGGCTGCATGGTTACGCCAGCGGCGCGTGCGTGGCCGCCGAATTGATCAAAATACGCGGAGAAGACTTGCAGACAGTCGTACAATTGAATATCCGGCACGCTGCGGCAGGAACCGACATACTTCCCTCCCCGCTCCCCAAAGAGCAGCACGGGGCAATGATACTGCTCGGTGAGCCGCGCGGCCGCAATGCCAATGACGCCGAGGTGCCAATCGGCTCCATGCAGAACAATGGCCCTGCGCGAACGGAGCGTTTCCGGCGGATAGCGGCTGTCAATCTCCCGAAAAATGCGGTCCTCCTCCAGACGACGTGCACGGTTTTCCGCTTCCAGTTCTTCGGCATATCGCCGCGCACCGGCCGCGTCCGTTTCCAGAAGGAGCGCGACTGCCCTTGCGGCATCCCCCATCCTTCCGGCCGCGTTCAAACGGGGCGCCACGGTGAAAGCAATCGTTTCACTTGTCAGCGGCTTGCCGCTATAGCCCGCTATCTCCAGCAATGCGGAAAGGCCGGTGTTTTCCACAATCTTTTTCAGGCCTCGCGCTACAATCGTCCGATTCTCACCGATCAGCGGCACGACGTCCGCCACGGTTGCGACCGCGGCGAGCGCCAGCCATTCCTCGTGCAGTGGCTTTCCGGTCAATGCAAGGGCCAGTTTGAGTGCGACGCCTGCGCCGCACAAAGCTGCATTTCCATATGCAGAATCCTTACGGGACGCCGCAACCACGGCAAGCGCGGGGGGCAAACATTCCGGCGGCAGATGATGATCCGTCACAATCAGGTCCATATGGAGCGTGATGCACAGCATTGCCGCAGCGTGTGCCGCAATGCCGTTATCCACCGTAATCAAAAGCGATGTCCCCTGCTTTGCAATGCGCTCCACGGCCTCTTCGTGCATTCCATATCCTTCCTCATGGCGGGAGGGAATATAGTAGTGCACATCGGCCCCAAGGCCGCGAAGGCACTGCATCAATATGGCGGTGGCACAGACGCCGTCGGCATCATAGTCGCCATAGATGCAGATGCGCTCCCCGCTTTGAACCGCAGCATGAATCCGCTCGGCCGCCTGCTCCATATCCGGCAGGTCAAACGGGTCAAGAAGCGGCGCGCTATCCGGATGCAGATAGGCGGCCACCGCTTCCGTTTCTGTGATGGACCGGCGCACGAGCGCTCTTGCAACCATTCTTGAAATGCCATGCTCGGTGCAAAGGCGGTCGAGCAAAGTCACGGAATAGTCGCCGTCGTAGGAACAAACGCAGGCTGCTTTCATGATTCCGCGCGATTGCGTTCGGTCAATGCAATTCCAATCGCACATTCCGTCCGTTTGCGCAGCATGTGGCAGCTCATCTCGTAGGGCTTATGGATGTCGCCGTTGTACAAAAAGGCGTTCGCCGCACATCCGCCGCTGCAATAATACTTTGCCCAGCATTTCTGGCACGCGTCCTTGGTTCGCACGTTGCAGCCCTCAAAAACAGACTGCTTTTCCGTATCAAACGCACCGGTGCAGACGTTGCCGAGCAGCCATTCCGGAATGCCTACAAACTGATGACAGGGATAGATATCGCCATCCGGTGTGATCGCAGCATATTCCGTGCCTGCACCGCAGCCGGAGATGCGCTTGCGCAGGCAGGGACCGCCCTCCATATCGACCATAAAATGGAAGAAATTGAACCAACGCCCATGCTTGCGCTCATACAGATAGTAATCGGCCAGCTTGTCATATTCGGCGAAAATCCGTTCCAGATGTTCTTCCAATATGCTGTATGGGCTCTCGGCAGGCAGAACGACGGGCTCAAGCGAAAGCTGACGGAAGCCCTCGTCCAGCAGCGCCTTTACATCCTCCGAAAAATCGAGATTGTTTCTGGTGAAGGTGCCGCGGATATAATGCTCCTTGTCCCCTCGATCCGCTACGAGCTGCTTTGCTTTTTCCAGAATGAGGTCATATGAGCCCTTGCCGTTCACCGTTGGCCGAAACGCATCATGGATTTCCCTTCGTCCATCCAGACTGATCACGACGTTGTGCATCTCCCGATTGATAAACGCAATCATTTCATCGTTGAGCGCAACGCAGTTTGTAGTCATGGTAAAGTTGATCTTCTTGCCAAACCGTTTTTCCTGTTCGCGGCCGTAGGCGACAATCTGCTTGCAAACATCAAAATTCATGAGCGGCTCGCCGCCGAAGAGATCCACTTCCAGATGCTTTCTCGAACCGCTGCGCTCCATCAGAAAATCGATGGCGGCCTTGCCGACGGAGAACGGCATCAGCATCCGCGCGCCGTGAAAATCACCGGTGGAAGCAAAACAGTATTTGCAGCGCAGATTGCAGTCGTGCGCAACGTGCAGGCAAAGCGATTTGATGGCGCTGCCCCCGCGCACCGCCGGCGCTTCCAACGCCTCGCGATCGATCAGTCCCTGCTTTTTTAACGCGGCGTATTCCTGCAGAATTTCTTCCACTTCTTCAGCGGGAAGCGCGGTACACTGATGTGGATCTTCCCCCTGCTCCAAAGCGGAAAGGACGGAATAGGCTGCGTCATCCAGCAGGTGAATGGCACCGCTTTCCACGTCCAGAACAACATTCATTTCATGAAATCGAAACGTATGAATCACAATAATTCCTCACAAACAGAGAAAGAAAGGCCGGCAAAGGCCTTTCTTTCCAGAATTTACAAGCGTTATTTCTCTTCCTTTGCGCACTTCTGGTTGGCCACGGTGCAGGAAGTCTTGCAGGCGGACTGGCAGCTGGCCTGACACTCGCCGCAAGCGGTCTTCTGATCAGCCTTGATGCAGGGCTGCTGAACGGTTTCAAAATGTTTCATATTCTCTCCTCCAAATTCTTGCTACAATTGCAGTATACAACGTTTTTTCTTACAGTGCAAGCGCAGCCGTATCGCGCGCGATGGTCATCTCCTCGTCCGTGGGGATTACAAATACCTTTACACGGCTGCCGGGTTTGGAAATCTCCACTTCCTCACCGCGCGGACATTCCCGATTCCACTGGAAGTCCACGTCCACGCCCAGATAATCCATATCGGTCAGGATCATTTCACGCATGCGGCGATCATTCTCGCCGACGCCGGCCGTGAATACAATTGCATCCACGCCGTTCAGCGCGGCCGCATAAGAGCCGATATATTGCTTCACCTTGTAAGCGAACATTTGCAGCGCCAGTTCTGCGCGCTCGTTGCCCTCCTTCGACGCCGCATCCAAGTCACGGAAATCGCTGGAGATGCCGGAAACCCCCAGCATACCGCTCTTCTTATTCATGTAGGTATCCATCTCGGAGGCCGAGAGACCGAGTTTGTCCATCAGGAACGGCATGATCGCCGGATCGATGCTGCCGCAGCGCGTACCCATCGGAACGCCCTCAAGAGGCGTGAGGCCCATGGAGGTGTCGATACACTTGCCGCCCTTGACTGCGCTCAGGCTGGAGCCGTTGCCAAGATGGCAGGTAATGACGCGCGTTTGCTCCTTAGGCATATCGAGCTTGGAGATGGCGCGGCCCGCGACGTAGCGATGAGACGTACCGTGGAAGCCATAGCGGCGCACCTTGAATTTCTCATATGCCTCATAGGGAAGTGCATACATGAACGCTTTCTTCGGCATAGACTGGCCCCATGCGGTGTCGAACACAGCGACCATCGGCACATTCGGCATAACCGCCATGCAGCCGCGAATGCCCATCAGGTTTGCTGGGTTGTGCAGGGGCCCGAGCGGAATGCACTCTTCGATTGCTTCCAGCACCTGATCGTTGATGAGAACCGGCTCAGAATACTTTTCGCCGCCGTGCAGGACGCGATGGCCAACCGCCGCGATGGACGACATATCGGAGATGACGCCAATTTTTGAATCGGAAAGGACGTCCAGCACAAGCTGAATTGCATCCTTGTGATCGCGCATATCCTGCTGTTTCTCAAATTTTTCACCGTTGGTCGGCTTGTAGCTCAAAAGGGAGCCGGGGATGCCGATCCGCTCGCAAATGCCCTTTGCGATGACGGTCTCGGTGTCGATGTCGATCAGCTGATACTTCAGCGAGGAACTGCCTGCATTGATAACCAGAATGTTTGTCATGATGCTTACAACTCTCCTTATTGATTCTGCGCCTGAACAGCGGTAATGGCTACGACCGAAACGATATCCTCAATACTGCAGCCGCGTGACAGATCGTTGATCGGATAACGGAAGCCCTGACAGATCGGTCCGATCGCTTCAGCGCCCGCGAGACGCTGCACAAGCTTATAGCCGATGTTGCCCGCCTGAAGATCCGGGAACACCAAAACATTCGCTTTGCCGGCAACCGGGCTGCCGGGCGACTTCAGCTTGCCGACCTTTTCAACAAGCGCCGCATCCGCCTGCAGCTCGCCATCCACATTCAACTCCGGCGCCAGCTCGTGCACGAGCTCGGTTGCGCGAACCACCTTGTCCACCAACTCATGCTTTGCGCTGCCCTTGGTCGAGAAGGAGAGCATTGCGACGCGCGGATCAATCCCGCAGAGCGCCTTGCCGGTTGCTGCGGAGGAAACCGCAATTGCGGCCAGCTGCTCGGCGGTGGGACAGGGGTTTACAGCGCAGTCGGCAAACACGAGCAGACCATCGTCACCGTAAGCCTTGTTCGGCACTTCCATGATAAAGCAGCTCGAAACGACGGAGATGCCGGGCACCATTTTGATGATCTGCAGACCGGGGCGCAGCGTATCGCCGGTTGTGCTGATCGCACCGGCAACCATGCCGTCGGCCTTGCCGTCTTTGATCATCATTGCCGCAAAAAACAGCGGATTCTTCATGGTGGCAGCAGCCTTTTCCGGAGTGACGCCCTTTGCTTTGCGCAGTTCATAGAACATTTCCGTATAGCGGGCAAGGTCGGAAGATGTTTCGGGATTGAGTAGTGCAACGCCCGCCAGATCCACATGGAACTTATCGGCTACGGCCAAAATAGCAGTCTCGTCACCGAGCAGAGTGACATTGGCTATCCCCTCGCTTACGATTCGAGCAGCCGCCTGCACGGTGCGCTCTTCCGTTCCCTCGGGGAGCAGAATATGTTTTTTGTCCCCGATCGCTTTTCTTTTGATTTGATCCATCAACGACATGACAAGAAGCCTCCCAATATTTTTCACCGCAAATTATACCACATATGGTGAAAAAATGGTATACTGTTTTTGAAATGTGAGGAAACGGCATGCGCGTTGTAGGGATTATTGCGGAATACAATCCGCTGCACAATGGGCATATCTATCATTTGGAGCGTGCAAAAGCAAAAAGCGGTGCAGACTTCTGTATTGTGGTGCTCTCCGGCAACTTTGTCCAGCGCGGAGAAGCTGCCTGCATCGATAAATATACGCGTGCGTCCTGGGCGGTCAAGGCCGGCGCTGATCTCGTTTTGGAATTGCCCAGCGTGTATGCTGTGGCCAGCGCGGAGCGTTTTGCGCTCGGCGGCATCCGCACGCTGCTCGGCACCGGCGTTGTTACCGATTTGGCGTTCGGCTGTGAACAGCCCAATCTGGAAACGCTGTATCAACTTTGCGACGTCTTAGTATCCGAGCCCCCGTCCTACCGCAGTGCGCTGCACCGGCATCTCAGCCTTGGCAAATCCTATCCGCGCGCCAGATATGATGCGCTTGCAGAAATCGGCGCGCCGGAAAATATGCTGGAAACGCTGGCGCAGCCCAACAACATCCTCGCCATCGAGTATTTGCGCGCAATCGGCGCGTATGCGCCGGACATCCGCCCCATCCCCATTCCCCGCATTGGAAACGACTATCACGAGGAGCATTTGAGCGGTGAATATTCCAGCGCAACGGCAATCCGTAAGGCCCTGTTGATGGGCGATGAGGCGGCGCTCTCCACCATGCCCTCCTTTGTGGGCGGCGCCATGCTCTATGATCCACAGTTCCCAATTCCACCGGAAACCATCGGTCCTCTGATCCTTTACGCCATTCGCAGCATGTCGATCAAGAGTCTTGCCGAATTACCGGACGTGGCGGAGGGATTTGAAAACATTTTAGCAAAATCCGCAAAAAAGTGTACTTCCATTGCAGAATTTTACGATTCGATAAAAACAAAACGGTTCACGCTGGCCCGCTGCAAACGCATCGGAGTCTGCGCCATGCTGGGCATTACAAACGAACAGGTTCACGAAACGGTCAGAAGCAGCGGGAGCGAATATCTTAAGGTGCTTGCCATGACGACCAAGGCGCGCGCGCTGCTGTCCGAAATTGCAAAAAGACCGCATGCGCCGCTCATCCTGCGCAATGCGGACATCCCCTCCTGCGCAGCGATTGTACAGCGCAATCTGACGACCGATGCGTTCAGCACCGATGTGCTGGCCATCGCAACGGGAAATGAAATGCACAGGGATTCTGAGGGGCCGATCATTCTGTAAGCGGAATTGCGTGCGCCTCCAGCGTCTCCAAGATGCTCGGAAGCGCCTCCTCCGCCACCCGCCGGCCCTCAGCAATGACCGCCTGCGCGCTCTTTGTGTCGAAATGCCCATGCACAAACAACACTTTGGGAGAGAGCATCACATCCGCATCCAGCTTCCTTAGCTTGGTGATCTCCCACTGCATGATATCGATCGAACGGTTGATGAGTTCATAGGCGTTCATGCCTGCCACATCGTAATACCCGCCGCAATAACCGACATCAACGGCCAAAATGACGTCGGCGCCGTTTTCTCTTAGCACCGAACAGGGGATGCGTTCGATCACGCCGCCGTCGACATAGGTATGTCCGTCGATCTCAACCGGCGCAAAAATGCCGGGGATGGACATGCTGGCGCGCGCGGCGCGGCTGACGCTCCCCTCATGCAGCATTACCAGTTCCCCCTCCGCAGCGTCGACTGCGGCGCAATAGAGTGGAATTCGGGTATCGGAAAAATCCATCCGGTGCGTAAATAGCCGGATCAGTTCCTCGATTCGATTGCCGCGCAGCAGACCGCCGGAGCTCGGCCTTCCAATGTCCAGATAGTCGCGCATGTTCATTTGCAGAGCAAATTTTTCCAATAGATACATATCGCTCCCTGCTGCAAAAATGGAAGCTATGATAGCCCCGATGCTGGAGCCCGAAATCATATCGATGGGAACATGGTGCTCTTGAAGCACTTGAAGCACGCCGATATGCGCGAATCCTTTTGTGCTGCCTGCACCCAGTGCAACGCCAACCTTACTAGCCATAAATACCTCGCATATCCAAAAGAGTCTGAACTATAGATGATAGTATAGCACGCTGTCATTGAATTGAACAGTTCCTTGTGGAGGGCAAGCCGACGAAGAAAGAACATTTGCGTTTGACCACGGTCTGGCCGGGAATCCTCTGCCTCTGTCTGCTGTTCTGTTCCGCCGATTGCACCAATGCGGCGGCAGCGGCGTTTCAGCTTTGGTGGGAGAGCGTTTTACCCGCGCTCTTTCCGTTTTACATCTGCATGTCTCTGCTGTTGCAGGAGAATGTGCCCGAAATGCTGGGAAGGTTTTTGAAACGGCTTTCCGGTTGGCTGGGTCTCGATTCCCTCGCACTGCCCTGCTGGCTCTTGGGTGCGGCTGCTGGCTATCCGTCGGGCGCGCGCCTCACCGCAGAGCTCGGATTGCCGAACGAAGGGCCATTCTGCAATCTGTGCAGTCCGATGTTTCTCTGCGCCGTCATCGGGATCGGTATGCTGGGTGACATTGCAGCGGCACTGCCGATTGCTGTAGCACATTATGGCAGCGGTCTGCTCTTGCTCCTCTGCTATCCGCGACCGGCGCAGAGGATGCGGACCGCCGTGGAACAGGAAAGCAATCAAAAAAAGGGATTGATTCCCATTGTCTCCGACGGCATAGCGGTCATGCTGCAGATCGGCGGCTGCATCTGCATTTTCTTCGTTGCATCCGAATTGCTAAAACAAATCGGAGTCTACGCTGTTCTGGAATCCATCTGCCGTGCGATCGGGCTGCCGGCCGGTCTGATTTCGGCCATGCTGCAGGGAATGCTGGAGCTAACCGGCGGATGTGCGGCAGTTGCCGCTTTGAAACTGCCGTTCCGACTATCGGTTGCCCTGTGTGCGTTCCTGGTGTCCTTCGGGGGACTTTGCGTTTTTTTACAAACGAGGTTGTTTTTGTGCGGAGACGTACGACGCTATTTTTTTGTAAAATTCGTGCATGGCATCTTGGCTGCAGGTATAGCATTTCTCTGCGCACCCATAGCGCCTCTGCGGGAACAGCCGGTCATCGCGCAGCAAGGCGGCGAATACTTCGTTAACGCCTTGGCAGGGGGCAGCGTATTCTTCGCTTCGTGCGTTGCCGTCTTTGGAATATACCTGATGGCCGTGGTTATGTCTGCATGGATTGCCAAGCGCCAAAAATGAAAAGGAACCCGAATGGCTCGGGCTCCCAATGGTTCAATATTCGTCATCCTCGTCATCATCGAAGTCAAAGAATTTTTTGCGCTGCTTTTTCGGCTTTTCATGCTTCGGCGCTTCCTCTTCCCAGGAATCGTCAAATTCTTCTTCGTCCTCATCGTCGAGCTCAAACATCTTGGCAAAGAAGCCCTTTTTCTTTGGCTTTTCATGACGCTCTTCTTCATAATACCGATGATCTTCTTCCGCCGGTTCGCGCGTCCTCTGCGGCTGAACGGGGCGTTCAAACTGGCGCGTCATACCGTCTTGCTCGGCGTATGACTGCTGCGGCTGATATGCAACCGGCTGCGGCGCGGGTTCCTGATACACAGGCTGCTGCTGATAGACCGGCTGCGCCTGCGGCGCCTGCTGTACCACCGGTTGCGGCTGTGCAGCCGGCACGCCCAACTCCTGCCGGTTTTGCGCGATCAAAGCATGATACTCGGTCATATATTGCTGCAGATCAGAGAGAATATCATCTGCGTATTTCCGCGCGCCGTTGTAGATCGCGTTTGCATTGGTTTCCGCTTCGGAAGAAATCTGTGCGGCGCGGGCGCACGCTTCTTTATAGACCTCTGCATCGCTGACGCGGGTTTCATACTCGACCTGCGCCTGATGATACAGGTTCTCGGCGCTGGCCTGCGCCTGCGACAGGACGTTGTCCGCCTCCTCATGCGCCTGGGCCAAGATCTCCTCCGCCTGCTCCTTTGCGTCGTTAATTCGGTTTTCCGCTTCCGCCAGCACGCCGGTAGCGCGGCGGATATCCTCGGGAATCGTCACCTTGAGATCCCCGAGCAAGTCGTACAGCCGCTCAATTTCAACCACCCGTCGGTTTTGGCCGCTGAACTTTGTACGCGGGCTTTCCTCCAGTTCCTGCTCAATGCTTGAAATAATGCTGTAGATTTTCATCGTCTGTGCAGTACTCATGCTTGTCGTAACCTTTCTGCAATAATATTCATGTTACAATCGGGAACGAGTCCCGCGATGTTTCCGCCATAAGCTCCGATTTCCTTGACCGTACTGGAACTCAGGAAGGAAAGCGACGGCTTTGCCATAAAATAAACCGTCTGCACATTCGGTTCCAGATGGCGGTTAATCGCGTCAATCTGAAACTCGTATTCAAAATCCGTAATGGCGCGCAGACCGCGGATAATGTAATGCGCGCCGATTTGCTTTGCATAATCGACCAGCAATCCACCAAACTGCTCCACGATCACATGCGGCATGTCCGCATCCTCAACAGCGCGCCGTATCATGGAAACGCGTTCGTCCGCAGAGAACGTGGCGGATTTCGCGGAATTGCGCAAAACGCCGACATACACGCGGTCAAATAGCGCATAGGCATTCTGAAGAACATCCATATGCCCAACCGTAAACGGATCGAAACTGCCGGGATAAATGCCGATCTTCATATCGTTTCGTCCCTCTCCATTTCTGAAACCGCGCAAGCGCCGAACTTTTTAGTCCTGCGGCGGCGCATAATGCCCCGCACATCCTGCGGCGGCGCAGCCGTGGAGGAATGCTCAATCAAAACCAATCCATCCGGCTGCATCAAGCCTTCGGCAAAGAGCGTCCTTGCCGCATCCTCTGCAAAACCGCTTGCGTACGGTGCGTCCAGGAATGCAAAATCGAAGCGCAAGCCGGAGGCTGCCAACCGGCGAATCGCCTCACGATAGTCGAGCTGCATGACCGTAACCACATCTGAAAGACGAACCGCGGCAGCATTCTTTCGAATCAACGCTGCGCAAGCCGCAGAATCATCGTTGCACACTACGAGCTTGGCTCCGCGCGACGCCGCCTCAAGCCCGAGGTTGCCGGAACCGGAAAAGAGATCGAGCACATGACTGCCCGGTAAATCAAACTGCAATGCGCCAAACATGGCCTCCTTTACCCGGTCAAGCGTCGGACGCGTTGCCAGTCCGGGAAGCGCCTCAATTTGCCTGCCCCTAGCACTTCCGGCAATAATTCGCAAATTCTCCTCCTGATACCAACTTACGTAGATATTGTATTATAACATTTACAATTAGAACATACAAGTAGAGAAAAGCAATTGTAAAATCCAATTTATCTGATAAAATAAAAGGTAACGTCTTTGGGATATCAGGACGGAAACAAAAGTTTGGAGCGAATAGAATGATTCTTTTGAAAAACGGCCGCATATATCCGGTCGCACGGCCCGCCTTTCAGGGCGATGTGCTGGTTCGGGATGGCAAAATCGCAGCACTTGGCGCGAATATCGAAGCGGCAGACGCCACCTGCATGGATGCAAGCGGCTGCACCATTACGCCGGGCTTTATTGACGCGCACTGCCACGTCGGCATGTGGGAGGACGGCATGGGCGATGAAGGCGCGGATGGAAATGAAACATCCGACCCCATTACGCCGCAAATGCGCGCCATTGATGGCCTGAATCCATTTGATCCATGCTTTCGTGAGGCCTGCGCTGCGGGAATCACGACTGTCGTAACCGGCCCCGGTTCCGCAAATGTCATCGGCGGGCAGTTCGCGGCGCTGAAAACGTACGGCGTCTCTGTTGAAAATATGCTCGTGAAAGCGCCGGTTGCCATGAAAGCAGCGATGGGCGAAAACCCAAAACAGGTATACGGGACGCAGAAGGTAACGCCATATACGCGAATGGCGATTGCCGCGCTCTTCCGGAAGGCCATGTTTGACGCACAGGAATATGCGGCGGAAAAGGAGAAAGCGAAGAGCGATCCCGACAAAAAGCCGGACATGGATATGGCCATGGAAGCGCTTCTGCCCGTTTTATCCGGCGACCTTCTTTTGAAGGTACACGCACACCGTGCGGACGATATTTTAACCGCACTGCGCATTGCGAGAGAATTCCATCTGCACATCTCTTTGGAGCATTGCACGGAAGGGCACCTGATTGTGAACGAACTGAAGAACCAGATTGATGCGCTTGGCGGCGTGCCGATCATTCTTGGACCGCTTCTCTCCGAGCGGTCAAAAGTGGAGCTCCGAAACCTGACTTTCCGCGCGCCCGCCATTTTGAAGGATGCAGGCATTGAATTTGCGTTGATGACCGATCATCCAGTGATTCCCATTCAATACCTGCCCATTTGCGCGGCGCTTGCGGTTCGGGAGGGGCTTGATGAGGAAACGGCGCTCGCTGCCATTACGCTGCACGCTGCAAGAGCCGTCGGTCTGGATGATCGGATTGGGTCACTGGAGGTCGGCAAGGATGCGGATCTCGCGATGTTTACCGATCATCCGTTCGATTTCCGCGCCCGCTGCACTATGACGATGATTAACGGTCAAATCGTTTACCGCGAGGAACGGGAACCGAAGCAATAAGAGGTGGACCTGATGATACGCGCTACAAGGACAGAGATCGCTCTGCCGAATATCGCACACAATATTGCGGTAATCCGCGCCGGATTGAAAACCGAAACAAAATTTTTGGCGGTTGTGAAAGCAAACGCTTACGGACACGGTTTGGAAGAAGTCGCGCAATACGCTTGCCGGCAAGGCGCCGACTATCTTGGTGTTGCCATTGCGGAGGAAGGCGTCCGGCTGCGTGCGGCCGGCGTTTCTGCGCCGATTCTGATACTCGGGGCATCCATGGATACGCACACCGATTGTATTCTTGCGTACAATCTGACGCCGACGGTATTCTCCATTCACACGTTAAGGCAACTGCAATCAGCGGCTGCGGACGCAGGAAAAACCTGTCGGTTTCATTTCAAGGTGGATACCGGCATGAACCGTATCGGCTTTGTGCGCACGGACGCCTTTGAAGAAGCGCTGCAATACCTTTCCCAATGCCCGAATCTGATTTTTGAAGGGATGTTCACGCATTTTGCCGTGTCGGAACTGGAGGACAAGAGCTTTACCAGACGGCAGGCAGCCCGGTTTGACGAGTTTGTTTCGATTGCCGCGCGCTACGGATACCATCCCATTCTGCACGCCGCCAACAGCGGCGGCGCGCTGGAATTGCCGGAGTATCAATATGATATGGTGCGCGGCGGCATCGCCATGTATGGCTATCATCCGGCCGGACATGCCGATGAGAACATCGATCTACGTCCCGTATTGAGCTGGAAAACAAACATCGTCAATATCAAAGAGATCGCTGCGGGCGAAACGGTCAGTTATGGAAGAACCTTCACCGCGTCCGGGCGGACGCTCGTAGCAACGCTTCCCGTTGGATATGGCGATGGATATAAGCGCTGCCTGTCCAACCGGGCAAGCGTATTGATTCACGGGAAGCGCGCGCCGCAAATCGGTACCGTTTGCATGGATCAGATCATGTGCGATGTGACGGACATCCCCGATGCGGCGATCGGGGATGAAGTGATATTGCTCGGCAGTCAGGGGAACGAAACCATCACTGCCGATGAAATGGCGCGCTGGGCCGATACCATCAGCTATGAGATTTTGCTCTCGATCAGTGAACGCGTTCCGCGCGTATTTCTTGACTGATTGCATCGATAACATCTCCGGCAATCAGCATGCGATTCCCCAAAATTTGAAAAGCCAGATCAGCCGATGCGCCCAGCAGAAATGCCGCGGCGCATGCTGCTTGGAAGGGCGGAATTCTTTGCGACAGAAGTGCCAGAAGCAGCCCAGTCAGCACATCTCCGCTGCCTCCCTTTGCCAGTCCGGGGTTGCCGGTTGTGTTGAGCGCGGTCTTGCTGCCGTTGCTGATGCATGTAGTAGCCCCCTTGAGCAGCACGATGCACCCCATCTTATCGGCCGATTCGCGAGCCGTTTCGATGGGGTTCTCAAGCACGTCTCCAACGCTGCATCGCAAAAGCCGCGCCATTTCAGCCGGGTGCGGTGTCAAAACCACGTTTAGATGCAGCTGCGCCAGAAGTTCCGGATACGCCGCCAACTGATTGAGCGCATCGGCATCCACAACGGCGGGACGATGTGAAGCAATCACCGCCCTGAGCAGGCGATGCATGGACATCTCACCCATGCCGCAGCCAATGCCGACAGCCTGACTGGCATCGATTCGTTCGCAGGCATCCGATTGCGCGGCTTCATCCCAACTTCCGGTATTCCCGCAGGGAACGCACATTGCTTCGGGCACAACCGAAAAGGCCGGTTTTACGGCAGCGGGGACTGCGACGCTCAAAAGCCCGCAGCCGCCGCGCAGCGCAGCCCGGGCGCTCAGCAGCGCCGCGCCGGTATAGCGTTCGCTGCCGACACACAGCAGAGCACGGCCATTTTTGCCCTTGTGGCTGTCCAATGGACGCGGCGGCAGAATGCTGCGGATATCCGATGCTTCCAGCCAACTTGTATCGCTGCTCACCGGATACTGTTCCGCAATCGGATGGATTTGAATTTTGCCCGCATATTCCCTGCCGGGGCATAACAGTAAGCCGCGCTTGACATATTGAAAAGTCACGGTTTCATCGGCGCGTATGGCGGCGCCGCAGCAGCGGCCGGTAAGGCCGTCAATGCCGGAAGGGATATCGACTGAAATTCGATAGGCCGCGCAGGCGTTGACCTTTGAAATGACTTCACAGTAGGCGGGCGACAGCGGGCGCGAGAGCCCTGTGCCAAACAACGCGTCAACAACACAGGCATACTCTGCCGGATTGGGCAGTGTGGGAAGAAAACGGCATCCGGCTTGCAGCGCACGGTGATAATGGGCCAGCGCATCTGAGCTGAGTTTCTCAGCGTTCGCGGAAAACCAGCAGTCGGCCCGACGGCCGGCCTCATGGAGTTGACGCAGTACCGCAAAGCCGTCTCCCCCGTTATTCCCCGGGCCGCACAGAATCAAAATGCGAGCGCTATCCTGAAAACGGGCGTTGATCGCCTGCACCACGCCCTGCGCCGCGCGCTCCATCAAAACCTCGCCGGAGATTCCATATTGTTGAATCAGTGCCTGATCCGCATTTCGTGACTGCGATGGGGTAAGAACGTCTTTCATTCCGTGCGCCCCTCTTCCTGCGGCTGTGCCGCCAGCGCCCTGCGCGCCGTTTCATAATCATAGCCGCGTCCAAGCAGACGCTGCATAACGCGAGATTGGCGTTCCCTTTGCTCCAAGGAAGAAAACTGCTGCCAGTATTTTTCAGCAATGCGGCTGGCATTCTCCTGTTCCTCCTCATCCGACACCCGCTCCAATGCCGCGGCAATCACATCGGCAGAGAGCTCATGCGCATAGAGCTGCTCTCCGAGATGTCTGCGGCTGACTGGCTTTGTGCTTAGGCGCGTCTCGATGAAATCGGCAGCAAACTTTTCGTCGTCCAACAGGCCGAGCTCCAAAAGTCGGTCGATCGTCTGCGCAACCTCATACTCGCCATACTGCTTCTCATCCAGATGACGCTCCGTTTCCCGCACGGTGCGCGCCCGATAACCAAGGAAATGCAGCGCTGCATCCATCGGCGATTTGGTTGCAGGGAGCGTTTTTTTCTTTTCTCTCGTTTTCATGCAACCATCATACCACAAATATGGTCTTGTATATAGTGGCCGACTGTAAAAATCATCGAGTGTGGTCGAACGCAGCGACTGCCGGACAGCAGTGATGAACAAATTGTAACAAATGCCGGTTTGGATAGGATTGGCTGTTCAAAATGGTGCATAATATAAAGACTTGACGAGAGAGAATGAGGGGGTAATACCATGGGAAAGAACCTGTTCTTTGAAGAACAGCAGGATTTGGAGCTGGAATCAACTGCGCTCGATGATGCGTCCGCAGACGCGGAGCTGAATACGGAACCCCTGTTCGAAACCGGACGGAAAAGAAGGGCGGGAAGCAAGCGAACCGCCATGATTATCGTTGGACTCGCCATCGTTTTGACATTGATTTGCGGGGTGGTATTCTATATCATTTCGCAAAACCGGATTGCGGCCGAGATTGCCGCGCAGGCGGCTGCTGCGGAAGAGGCAGAGCGAATTCGCACCGAGCTCGCGCTGCAGCAATCGCAGGAATACGATCGGATTGTAAACTCCAAGTTCTTTCTCGAGGGCGTTACCGTCGAGGGCGTTGCAATCGGCGGAAAAACGATGTCCGAAGCGGAACAAATGCTGAATGACCTGATCGCCTCCAGAACCCCGTCCGGCTCGCTGTCGCTTACTCTCGGCGATGCTACCCACGCATTTGATCTGAGCACGATTGTGAGCACCTCCAACCTTTCCGATGTGCTTGCGCAGGCATTTCAACTGGCGCGCTCCGGCAGCGTCGAAGAAGTGCTCGCGGAGGCGGAGTCCATCCGAACGAACGGAAAAGCGTACACGCTGGCGGTACAATACGATTTTTCCAATATCGCGACGCAGGTAGCCGCTCTGGCCGCCAAGATTGACCAGCCCGTGCGGAACGCATCCTTTGGACAAATCGATAAGGAACAGCACACCGTTGCCATGGTGGACGCACAGGACGGCGTTGCTGTCGATCAGGACGCACTGATCGCAAGCATTACGAGCGCCATCATGAGCGGCAATCACAACGATCCTATTCAGATTCCGGTAAAATCCGTGCCGGCTACCTTGACAAAGGATCATCTGGAATTGATTACAACCTCTGCGACCACTTCCTTCAAGGGAAGCAGCAGCAACCGCAAGTACAATATTCGAAAAGGCGCTGATTTGATCAATGGCACCGTTCTTGAGCCGGGCGAGACGTTCTCTACCAACGGCGTTTTGGGCACGCGAACGACGGCGAATGGTTGGAAGATGGCCAATGCCTATGTGAGCGGAACGACGGAAGAACAAGCGGGCGGCGGCGTGTGTCAGCTCTCCTCCACGCTCTATAACGCAGTTGTCAAAGCGGATCTGGAGATCGTTTCGCGCCGAAACCACTCCATGCCCGTTTCCTACGTTCGAAAGGGTCTCGACGCTACGATCAACTCCGTTGGCAATATCATTGATTTTAAGTTCCGCAATGATACGGAAACGAATGTCATCATCTTTGCATGGACATCCGGCAACGATTTGTATTTCAAGATTTATCGCTGCCAGTTTGCAACGGATGCTTATGATGAAATTCGCCTGACCAGCGAAAAAACCGACACCATATATCCGAGCGGAGAGATGGTCGAGGAGCTCGATCCCACACTTCCCGCCGGAACAGAACAAATTGTAGTAGAGCGCAAAAACGGCGAGCGCTGGCAATCCTACAAAAACTATTATAAGAATGGGTCGCTTGTGAAAACGGAGAAGCTGGCCGTCTCCACCTATAATGCATTTGCAGGCAAGAAGCTTGTCGGTCCGGAACTCACCGTCACGCCGACCCCGACGCCGAGCATTCCGGTCATTACGCCGGAACCGGTGACGCCGTCCACTCCAACGAACACGCCGGAACCGATTGTAACGCCCGAGCCGACAGTAACGACTCCTCCGCCCGTACTCACCGATGAGCCGATCATTATTCCGCCGGAACCGGGCCCCGAGGCGCCATAAACGGCAGAAGATCAGCAAAAGCAGAGGATTTCCTCTGCTTTTGTCGTTTTTTAGGCGAATATTGCGCCGACTTGCACATGCTTATTGAATCGTCCATAGAAACGTGTTACGATAGCTTGCATAAATGAAAGCGAGGAAAACTATGAGGTATGAAATTGAGCAGATGCTCTGGAACCTTGGCGCGCATCCCGATAAGCCGGGGTATGAGCAATCCATCCGTCTCCTTGAACTGATGATCGATCGCCCAATTGTACAAAACGTTTCTTCTTTCTATCAGCTATCCAGCCGGGCCCAAGGGATCAATGCTTCAAAAATAGAAAAGAGCGTGCGCGACATGATCCGCAATATTTGGGAAACCAACAGCGTGTTGCCGGAATTTTTCCTCATTAGAGGATACTCCAAGCAAAACCCGCCCAGTACAAAAGCGTTTCTCTATACGTTGGCCACCTATCTGCGCCTGTATTCAACGAACAACAGCAGTAAGTAGACGCTATTGCATCCGAACGATCTCCTTATGCAGTCGCTTAATAATTCTTTTTTCAAGCCTTGATATATAACTCTGGGAAATTCCAAGCAGATCCGCTACCTGCTTTTGCGTACATTCCGGTTGATCGTTGAGCCCAAATCGCATCTCAACAATCTTTTTTTCCCGTGGAGAGAGTCTCTGCAGCGCTTTGCGAAGCAGCTCGCGATCCACCTCGTCCTCCAGATCGCGGCTGATCATATCGCTGTCCGTACCGAGAATATCCGAAAGGAGCAGTTCGTTGCCATCCCAGTCTACATTGAGCGGTTCATCGAACGATACCTCCAGCTTCAAGCGGTTGGCGCGGCGCAGGTGCATCAAAATTTCATTTTCAATGCAACGCGATGCGTATGTAGCCAGCTTGATCTTTTTATCGGGATCAAAGGTATTCACGGCTTTAATTAACCCAATGGTTCCAATGGAGATCAAATCCTCTATGCCCACGCCCGTATTCTCGAATTTGCGGGCGATGTAGACAACAAGCCGGATATTATGTTCGATGAGCGCATTCTTTGCGTCCTGATCCCCCGCTTTCAAGCGAAGGATCCACTGCTGCTCCTCCTCCGGAGGAAACGGCGCCGGGAGCGTTTCCCCGGAGTGAATGTAGAGCACCGGCCTTTTGACCCGAATCAAGAGGCGCAGGTACTGTTGCTTGCACCAGGATCGAAGCTGCTTTATCATGAGTTTTTCCCCTTTCCTTCGGCAGCAGAGCGCTGTCTATAATGGCTTGAACGCCTTCTACGGGCGCGGCAGACGCGGCAACCATTGCGTCGATGGAGTGCCAACCATCCTGAAACACACGAATGCTCTTTGGCTCAATGGCATAGAGCATTCCCTCTCCGTTCACCGTGGTATATGGAACGGGACGACCGCCGGTATATTCGGGCATAAGCCGCTGGTCGACAACAACGACCGGCTTGCCGCTCAATGGCTCAGTTAGCAGATTTCCGCTGTCCGCCAGCGCCGTCAGCGCAAGCGTTCGATCCGCCAGCACAATCCGTATGGCTATTCTCCGATTTCTGCTGCGGTATGCGGAAAGCGCCGCCCGCACCATCCTTGGCAGCAGGCAGCCCGCCGATATGCCCATCAAGGCAATTCGAACGGGTACGGTGCCAATCAATCCTCCGTTTGAGAGCGTGCCGCCAAGCATCAAACAGAGTCCGAGCATCATGCCGCCGGTCAGACATGCGGCTGCCAAAAGTGCAAGCAGCGCGCGGAGAATATCCCGTTTGCCGTGTATCAGCGGAATTGCCGCAGTCACGCAGAGCAGCGCCTTGCATACCCAAAGATGCAGCACCGGCAGGATCGTCAGTGAGAGCAGAGCATATACGGCGCCAAACAGCGAGACGGCAACGCCGAAAAGCGGACGCAGCTTCAAGCCGCTGATGGCGGAAGCAAGTCGGAGCATCAAAAGGTTCATAAGCGTGTTGTCGAGCAGGAACAGTTCGAGCGAAAGTTCCATGTTTCTCACGCAATCTGTACGACCATGACGGTCATATCATCCGCTGCCCCAGCCTCAATGGCGCTGTTCAAAAGCCTTTCAGCAGCGGTCTGGCTGTCCGGTTCATCCTGCAATGCCGCCTGTATAGCGTCGCATGTTTGCTCGCCCAGCGCATCCAGCGCGCCGTCGGAAAACATGATAATGGCGTCGTGCCTGCGAATGCGAGCCTGTTGGATCGCGGGCTGCGCCTCATCCACAATGCCGGCGGGCAGCGCTTCCGCACACACCGTATGGATTCGGTCGGATCGATATACAAAGGTTGGCGGAGCGCCGCATTTGATAAACTCCGCATGACCGGAGCGCAGATTGAGATACAGCGCATCCAACGTTGCATACATATCCTGTTCCCGCTTGAGCAGCAGGCGGTTCACGCTCTCCATCGCCACATCCCGCGAAAACCCTGTACTGAACAGGTCGAACAGCAGGCGAATTGCAGACTGGCTTTCATTCCTTGCCGCTTCTCCCGCGCCCATGCCATCGCTCAGGGCGTAGAGCACCTTCCCTTGCGGCAACCGCCTTTCTCCGGTGCTGTCTCCGCTTACGCCGCTCTGACTGATTGCAGCTCCGGCCGTTCCCATCAGCGCTCTGAGCGGTTGCGCCTCTTCAAAAACGAACACCGCTTGGCGGCCATCCTTTTCGGCGGACAGGATAGAAACCGGCCTGCGGAGCGTCGTATGCAGCGCTTCACAGATGGGGAGCGGTTGGTCAAGATACGAAGCGGATACGCGGACGTCCAGCCGCAATTTCCCCTCCGGAAATGCAGCGTCTACGCCAAACACGCGAATACCGTGCCGATCCAGATTTCTTGCTACCGCAAGCTCCAAATCCTCGTCGAGCCACCGCTCCTCCCCCACCCTCGACGCAAGCGCGTCCAGAACGTCGCACAGCCCGTTGAGCTGGCGATTCACAAACAAATTCTGTCGTGCCGTTTGTTCGCGCAGCGCGGTCTGCACACGATATTGATTCTGTGCCTGCCAAGCAGCCGAAGCCATTTGCGTCATATGTTTACACGATGGATCGAATGGCCGCCGGATTCGGATCCGTTCTCCGCGCTCATGCGCTTGCAGCATGGTCATTACCGTCTGCGCTGCCAGCCTTGCGTCGCGCCAGCACATTTTTTTCAGTGTACAATCCATGCAGACGCTTGCAGCCGCCTGTGCAATCCATTGAATCTGCGCATCCTGCGGCTCTGTCTGCTCGCGCTGCACTTCAAAGAGCTGCGCCACCTCTCTGCAAACCTTGACCGTCGTTTTCATCTCTTTTGACGTATGCTCACGCATCCGTTTCATCGCTTTTTCTGAGAACCGCTCCCGATCCTTATCCGCATCGAGATAGGCGCAGAGCGCCAGCAGGCAGTTCCGCGGGATGAGCAGGAAGAGGGCGCCGGATACGGCGAGGTTCAGCAGATTGATCGTGTGAGAGGCGGTATATATGTAAGTGCCTACAACGAGGCTCGCCCCCAGAAACCCGCCGAAGATTCCAATGGTATCCATGCGCCGCAAAAGCGAACCGGCCAGCGTACAGGCAGCCAGACTGCCGACAAACATCAGCGTAAAGTCACCGCCGACGGTCAAAACCGCGCCGAGCGCAACGGAGACGGCTACGCCGCTGACACCGCGCGCCAGTGCCGCAATCATAGAAAACACCAAGAGGAGCACTACGGGCAGCGAAAAACCAAAGGCTTGTACGTCGGTCACAGACAGCAGCAGAATCCCGAAAAACAGGCTGATGCTGACCTGTTCGGCATCGGAAAGTACGTGCCTTTTTCTCAGGGAAGTAATGGTACGCAGCGCGCTCTGCATGACCAGCGCCGAAAATTCACAAAGACCAATATTGATCAAAGCGCGCAGGAGCGTCTGTACATCGCCCGCAAAAAACACGGGCAGGAGGATCGCCTGTGCCAGGAACAACAGAAACAAGCGGTCCAGTCTTGCAAACCGGGGACTCCAGTGCGACCAGAGCAGTTCGATCACATAGTACAGGATGCAGGCGCATACCGCAGGATACTGCGGCGGCGACTGGAGCAGGATGGCGCCGAACACAGCGCCCAAGAACGTATAATGCGCATTGCAGTCTGCAATGGTTGCAGCTGCCAGAAATGCCAGCCCGAACGGAGCAACATCTCCGAACAGGCAAATGCGTCCCAGCAAAAGCGCGGTAAAGAACATCAACAGCTCGCCGATAAACGCGCGCCGCTGGACGTAGAGCAGCAGCCGATTCTGTTTTTGCACTCTTTTGATGCTTTCCATTTGTTTTCCAGCCCCCGTTACCATTATAGGAACAATCCTCTGTCGAAAAACTCGGTTTTGGAGTGGATTGAAAACGCTTTTTTAGGCACATTTTCCTGATAAACCGCCAGACAAGCTGTTTGGTCGTGCTGCAATCATGCTTTTTCGGTCGATTTATTGCGGATTGCCTGTCGAAACGGGAACCATGCTTGCGGCAAGCGCACGGGTGTGTTAAACTATTTATATATAATGTTTTGGAGGTTTTGTATGTTCAAAGCCAATGGCAATTACAGCTTGTTACAGGGAAACTACTTGTTTTCTGAAGTGGGAAAGCGTGCCGCAGCTTTTCAGAAGGCACATCCCGACGCCGACATTATCCGCATGGGTATCGGCGATGTTACCAGACCGCTTGTTCCCGCGGTCATCGAGGCGATGCACTCCGCTGTGGATGAGATGGGCTGTGAAGCAACCTTTCACGGGTATGGGCCCGATTTTGGATATGAATTTCTGCGTCACGCGATTGTGGCACGCGACTATGCGTCTCGGGGCATCGATATCGGAGAGGATGAAATCTTCGTGTCGGACGGTGCAAAGTGCGACGTTGGCAACATTCAGGAATTGTTTTCCGGTGACTGCGTGGTTGCGGTCACAGATCCTGTCTATCCGGTTTATGTGGACACAAACGTGATGTCCGGACGCGGCGGACGCTATGTCGGCGGGGGCTACGACCGCATTGTTTATCTGCCCTGCACAGCGGAGAACCATTTTGTGCCGGAGATGCCTGCGAAAGATGTAGATGTCATGTATCTCTGTTACCCCAACAACCCGACCGGCACGACGCTGACAAGGGTGCAGCTTGCAGATATCGTCGCATATGCACGCAAAAACGGAGTGCTCATCCTCTATGATTCCGCTTATGAGGCCTATATTTCGGAAGCGGATAAACCGCATAGCATCTATGAGATCGAAGGTGCGAAGGAATGCGCCATTGAGTTTCGCTCGATGAGTAAAACGGCTGGCTTTACCGGAACCAGATGTGCCTATGCGGTTGTGCCCAAGTCTTTACAGTATCAGGATACTTTCGGAAATACTGTTTCCCTCAACCAAATGTGGGGTCGTCGGATCGCGACGAAGTTCAACGGCGTATCCTATATCACCCAGCGCGGCGCGGCTGCTGCTTATTCTGAAGAAGGATATGCGCAGATTCAGAGCGTTATTGCCGACTATATGGAAAATGCCCGCATCATACGGGAAAGTCTTCAAACCGCCGGTTACACCGTTTATGGGGGTGTAAACGCGCCGTACATCTGGCTGAAGGTGCCGCATGGCGATAGTTGGCGGTTTTATGATGAGCTCTTGGCGCAGCATCACATCGTCGGTACACCCGGTGCCGGATTCGGCAAAGCCGGCGAAGGTTATTTCCGCATGACGGCCTTTGCTTCGCGTGAAAATACGATTCGCGCAATGAAGCGAATTACAGGGAAATAAGGAAGAGATCGTTATGGCCTATATCATAGCGTTTGAAGGCATTGACGGTACCGGAAAGGGTACGCAGATGCAATGCGCAGCCCAGTATCTTGAGAACGCAGGATTGCGGGTTGGTCAACTGTCCTTCCCCATCTATGAGTCTTTCTTTGGACATGAAATTGGGAATCTCCTGACAGGGCGGGACGGTGTGCGTGCGGACAGCGTCGATGGCAAAAGTATGGCGCTCTGGTTTGCGCTCGACCGTTTTGAAGCCTTTCAAACGTTCGACCTCTCTTCGGTGGATGTGCTTTTGATCAACCGCTATGTTTTGTCGAACGCTGTGTATCAGAGTATCCGCGATTGTGACATCGGCAAGCCGGATTTGTTGGACTTTGTAATGTCGCTCGAGCACGAACATTTCGGCATTCCGCGTGCCGACGCTTGTTTGTTGTTTGACATGGACTTGGAGCAGGCCGCCGAAAATGTAGGAAAAAAAGGATACCGCGCTTATGTTGGCAGCAAAACCAGCGATATCTATGAGTCCATCCCGGAGCTTCAACGCCGTGCGCGGGAAAAATACTTATTGTACGCCGCCGGAAGCTCGAACGTCCATGTGATTCCCTGCATGGAACACGGAAAGTTGAAGAGCATTGACGCCATCTCTCTGCTTGTCAGAAACGTGCTGAACGCCCTGCCGATTACAAAACCGGGGGAAAAGCGATGAAAAGCGTAAAGCGAGGCCGCGCGCCTTCCATGCTCGGTGGATTTATGAGCATTGCTGCCGGAGTGTTTGGAATTTTTTGGACTGTGCTTGCGCTTCGCATGGGCGCTGCATTTATGGCTCCATTCGGTCTGATCTTTGTCATCGTTGCGGTTATCCAGGCCGTCTACCAATTCAAAAATGCAACCGCAAAGCAGCGGCATTCCGAATATGATATTACGGAGGATCATGAAGAACCTGATCCATGGAACGAACGGTTTTCTTCTGAGCAGCAAAATGCTGGACCGGCGACCGCCGCAAGCGCTTCCGGAGAGGGCAGTCTTTTCTGTCCATATTGCGGTGCACCCGTAGATTACCACTACGCGTTTTGTAACCGATGTGGGAAAAAGCTGCCGGAATGAACCGAATACACAAATGAAATGGCAGCCACCCGTTTTTCGGGTGGCTGCTATTTATGCGCCCGCTTTGCAGTTGCATTGACTGAAGTTCATAAAATGAAAAAGCGGACGGTACAAACCGTCCGCTTTTTCATCGCTTGATTTAACCTTGCAAACGCTTAAGCCTCGCCGCAACCTTCTGCCCGGTTGGGGTTACAGCAAGACCGCCCTTCGCTGTTTCACGATACTCCGGCCGAATATCTTGGCCCACCTGATACATCGTTGCCACAACCTCGTCAAAGGGAATCAGGCTGGTAACGCCGGACAACGCCATATCGGCGCAGATCATCGCGTTCACTGCGCCAAGCGCATTGCGCTTGATGCAGGGACATTCCACCAATCCCGCCACCGGATCGCAGACAAGCCCGAGCACATTTTTGATGGCCATTGCAGCCGCATCCAACGCCTGCACCGCAGCGCCGCCGCTGATCTCAACAAGCGCGGCAGCCGCCATAGCGGCGGCAACGCCGGTTTCCGCCTGACACCCGCCGCCGGCGCCGGAAATCGTTGCGTTCTTGGCAAAAATCAATCCAATCGCTCCGGCAGTAAACAGTGCATCCACGAGCTGATCATCCGTCCACCCCCGCTCATGCGCGCTTTCGATAAGCACGCCGGGCAGAATTCCGCTCGCGCCGGCCGTCGGCGCCGCCACAATGCAGCCCATCGATGCATTGACCTCTACGACGGCCATTGCTGATGCTGCTGCGCGGCAAGCGTTTGTTCCGGAAAACGGATTGAGTTTTCCATATTTGAAAAGCCGCATGGCCTCCCCGCCAGACAAACCGCTCACCGATTCGACCCGTTCCGAAAGTCCCTTGCGCACGGACTCCCGCATCACAACCAGATTTTTATACATCTCCGCACGAATCTCCTCCCGGGAGCGCTCAGACAGGTGCTCTTCGCGCCGCTGCATCGCCTCCGCGATGGTGATTTGATTCTGGAGGCAGTATTTGCGAATGGATTCGCCGTTTTCAAACACATCTGCCAACATCGTTCTTCTCCTTTATACTGCGAACACGCGCTGCAAAGTCGGGCAGAGCATGCGAATCATATGCAACATATCCTCCGTGATCGATTGATCCGTTTCAACCGTCATATATGCGTCCTCGCCTTTGCCATGGCGGAACACGCGCATAAATGCAATATTGACCTTGAGCTGTGAAAAGACGTGTGAAACCTCTGCAATCACGCCGGGTTCATCGTTGTATTGGGCAATCAGCGTGGGATAATCGCAGGTCAGCTCCACGCCAAGTCCATTGATCTCTGTGATCAGAATATTGCCGCCGCCGATCGAAACGCCGACGACCTCTGTCATCTCATTGTTCTTTCCGGTGATCCGAATCCTTGCCGTGTTGGGCTTGGAAACCCGTTCAGTGGAGTAATTCACATCCACCAAAACATCCGCTTCCTGCGCAAGCCGGTAGGCGTCCTTGATGCGGGGATCATCCGGTTGCAGCCCCAAAACACCCGCAATCAGCGCTTTGTCCGTACCGTGACCTCTGCCCGTTTCAGCAAAAGAACCATATAGCGTGAACGATGCTTCGCACACATCCATGCCGGCGATGTGACGTGCGGTATGTGCAAGGCGAACCGCACCGGCCGTATGTGAGCTTGATGGGCCGGTCATGCGTGGACCAACAATATCAAACACTGAGAACTGTTCCATACCCTTCCTCTTTCTGCGGAGAACTAAAAAATGCGAACCGACGTCAAAAACGACGCCGGTTCAAACATATTGTCGCGCACTCGGCTTTCGTCTGTACACTCATGAACGATTCTCCGGCAGGTGGCTCCTTTCAGGTTTCCCCGCGGCACACCGTACAGTCCGCTTAATGCTGCTTCCGTCAGGATCTGACATGGTTCACGGCGTTCGGTTGCACGGGACCCGACGTTCAACACTCCTTACCGGGATCAGACTCCACGAATATAAGTCTCGAACCAAGAATTCGGCCCTGCTGTAGCGGATTGCAGGTTCAGGGCACCGCTAACTCCCCGCTTAGCGCGACAAACCGAATTCGTACTGCTTTATTGTACACCATCTTTGTACAACTTGCAAGCAATTTACTCAGCAGGCAGCAGGTGCGAATAATGCTCTCCATCCACTTGCACAATGGAAGGCATCGAGCAGGTGCGGATGCGCACCGGGCATCTGCAAAGGGCTGGGCTATCGAAGTAATCGGGCAATTCCTATCGAATCTGATTCCATTTTGTCATGCAACGCTGTAATCGTGCGGAGAAATGCAAATACAAGTCGCGCGCATTCTGTATTCAGCGAAAACACAAAAAGCCGCACCGCCGATCATCGACCAACGGCACGGCTCATTCGTGCGGGTACAGGCCTTATGAAATCGCGTCAGCGATCGGCCTGAAGCATCTCCTTGGTTTTCATCAAACGCGTTGTGTTTTGACGGTCGTTCTCCTCGAGCTTCATCTGGATGCTGCGGATCGTTTCATTGAACTGCGGAATCATGACATACTCGAGCGCATTGACGCGGCGCCGTGTCTTTTCGATCTCGTCCGCTAATCGACTGCATGCTTTTTCTACCTCCGCCAGTTCCAGAAGCAGCGGCAGAGATTCCGCCAATTGCTGAACGGCCGCATCCAACTCGGCGCCTGTAGTCGCATAACCGTAGGGATAGGAATACCCCTCCTGCGTCTCCATGGCCAGTTTTGGCACCGGAATGGATAGCACGGATGTGGTCTGTGCATCTACCGAAGCAGCCCTTGCCGGATACATCAGCGCCTCTTCAATTTCCGCACCGCTCATCGAAGCGCGCGCAAGAACAAACGAACGCATAGCGACGGACAGCTTCTCCTCCACCTCGTCGCGCAGCTCCTTGTTGCGGCGCGCATAGACAATAAAGCGCCGCACAAGCTCATCGCGTTTGTCCTTCATCATTTTGTGCCCGCGAACGGCAACCTGTCTTCGCTTTTTCAGGTTGCTGAGTTCCATGCGGGTCGGCTTTGCTTGAATGGCCGCCACGGCTTACGCCTCCTCAGGATAGTATTTTTCGATATAGCTATCGCGAATACGCTTGAGTTCGGATTTTGGCAGGATGGACAGCAGCTTCCAACCAAGGTTCAGCGTCTCTTCAATGCTCCGGTTGGTATAGTATCCCTGAGACACATACTCCTGTTCAAATGCATCGGCAAACTTTGCGTACAGCTTGTCGGTGTCGGACAGAGCGGCATCGCCCAGTATGACGGCCAGTTCCTTGGCATCGCGACCACGGGAATATGCCGCAAAGAGCTGGTTCATCGTGTCGGCATGATCTTCGCGCGTCTTGCCCTTACCGATGCCCTTGTCCTTCAAACGGGACAGCGACGGCAGCACGTTGATGGGCGGCGTCAGGCCCTTGCGATGCAGCTCGCGGGAGAGGATGATCTGTCCCTCTGTGATATAACCGGTCAGGTCGGGGATTGGGTGCGTGACATCATCCTCCGGCATGGAGAGGATCGGGATCATGGTGATGGAACCCTTGTTGTCGCGAATGCGGCCGGCGCGCTCGTACATGGTCGCAAGGTCTGTATACATGTAGCCCGGATAACCGCGGCGACCCGGAACCTCCTTGCGCGCGGCGGATACTTCGCGCAGCGCCTCGGCATAGTTGGTGATATCCGTAATAATGACCAATACATGCATGCCAAGATCATACGCCAGATATTCCGCAGCAGTAATCGCCATACGCGGCGTTGCAATACGCTCGATGGCCGGATCGTTGGCGAGGTTGATGAACGTTACCGTGCGCTCAATGGCGCCCGTTTTCCGGAAGTCATTGATAAAGAAATCCGCTTCCTCAAACGTGATGCCGACTGCCGCAAACACGACAGCGAACTTCTCATCCGTGCCGAGCACGCGCGCTTGACGGGCGATCTGCGCTGCTAGGCTCGCATGGGGCAAGCCGGAACCGGAGAACACGGGCAGTTTCTGACCGCGGACGAGCGTATTCAGACCGTCAATGGCTGAAATGCCCGTCTGAATAAACTCCGACGGATAGTCGCGCGCGGTAGGATTCATGGGCGTACCGTTGATATCCAGATGTTTCTCCGCAATCAGTGCGGGGCCGTCGTCCATGGGCTTACCCATACCGTCGAACACGCGGCCAAGCATATCCGGCGCAACGTCGAGCTCGATGGACTTGCCCAGAAAGCGCGCCTTGGAATCGCTGATGCGCAATCCCTGCGAACCTTCAAACAACTGGAGCAGCGCCTTGTCGCCGTTTACCTCCAGCACACGGCCACGCCGGATCGTGCCGTCCGACTGCTCAATCTCGACCAGTTCGTCGTACTTGACGCCGGAGACGTCCTCCACGAGCATCAGAGGGCCAACAACCTCTTTAATGGTACGGTATTCTTTACGCATCCTGCTGTCCTCCCTCGATCAACGCACCGATCTGCGCATTCATATCGGCAAGAATGGAATCATACTCTGCCTGCACCGCATCCTCCGGCACATATTTCAATCGGCCAATGCGCTCCCGCACGGGCAACTGAATGAGCTTGTTGAACGATGCATCTGCGGCAAGCGCATCGATGCTCTTTTCATAGTTCAAGAGAATCGCCTTGAGCATGAGATACTGCTTGTATGGCGAAGTATAGGTATCGACCTCGTGGAATGCATTCTGGTGCAAATAGTCCTCACGAATGGAACGCGTTGCCTCCAGCGTCATGCGATCCCGATAGGACAGTGCATCAATACCGACCAGACGCACGATCTCATCCAATTCACTCTCCTGCTGGAGCAGACTCATCGTCTGCTGCACAAGGTTCGACCATTCCGGCGAAACATTTTCATTGTACCAGCTTTCCAGTCGATCCAGATAGAGGGAGTACGACTGCAGCCAGTCGATAGCCGGGAAGTGGCGGGCATAGGCCAGCTTGCTCGAAAGGCCCCAGTACACCTTGACAATACGCAACGTGGCCTGCGAAACAGGCTCCGAGATATCGCCGCCCGGAGGGGAAACGGCACCGATCGCGGAAACCGCGCCGGTACGCCCCTCGCTACCAAGCGCTTTCACGACGCCGGCGCGCTCATAGAACTCCGCCAAACGGCTGGAGAGGTATGCAGGGTATCCTTCTTCGCCGGGCATCTCCTCGAGACGACCGGACATCTCGCGCAGCGCTTCCGCCCAGCGGGAGGTCGAGTCTGCCATGATGGCGACCTTGTAACCCATGTCGCGGAAATACTCAGCGATGGTGATGCCGGTATAAATGGATGCTTCACGCGCTGCAACGGGCATATCGGACGTATTCGCGATGAGCACCGTGCGTTTCATCAGCGACAGACCTGTGCGCGGATCCTTCAACTCCGGAAACTCCATCAGCACGTCTGTCATCTCGTTGCCGCGCTCGCCGCAACCGACATAGACGATGATGTCCGCATCCGCCCATTTTGCAAGCTGATGCTGCACAACCGTCTTGCCGCTGCCGAACGGGCCGGGAACGGCGGCCACGCCACCCTTTGCGACCGGGAACAGCGTATCGATAACGCGCTGCCCCGTGATCATCGGTTCGATCGGCGCAATCTTCTCAGCGTAGGGACGCCCGCGCCGGACAGGCCATTTCTGGAGCATCGGCAGTTCAATGGTTTCGCCGTCCTTTTCAAGACGCGCAATCGGCTGTACAATGTTCGCTTCGCCTGCATGAATCCAGCGCAGCGTGCCGGACACGCCCGGAGGCACCATGACCTTGTGAAGCACCGCCTCCGTTTCCTGAACGGTGCCAAGCACATCGCCGCCGGTCAGCACGTCGCCCACCTTCGCAACCGGAACAAAGTCCCAGAGCTTTTCATGGTCGAGCGCATCAACAATGATACCGCGCGTAATACGGTCGCCGGCCTGTTTGCGCACAACGTCGAGCGGACGCTGAATGCCGTCGTAGATCGACTCGATCAGACCGGGCGCAAGCTCAACCGAGAGGGGCGCGCCGGTGGAAACGACCGGCTCGCCGGGGCCAATTCCGCCCGTCTCTTCATATACCTGTATGGATGCGCGATCGCCGCGCAGTTCGATGACCTCTCCAATCAAATGTTTTTCCGAGACGCGCACCACGTCGTACATCTGTACATCCGCCATGCCGCCCGCAACGATGAGGGGGCCCGATACTTTAATAATTGTACCTTGCATAAGTTCTTCGCCCTTCCCTTAGTTATTGAATAGAATGTCGACGCCGACCGCTTTTTCGACGTTCTGTTTGAGCGCCTGAAGTCCAATTCCTTCCGAACCGTGATTATCGGGGATTGGTATGATGGCCGGATATGCGGCGGCGCTAAACTCGTGAATCACTTCCGCACATGCACCGTAAAGCCGTTCGGTTAAAAAGATCACAGCATAGCCCTCGCGTGCAAGCCGATGAATACGGCGGTTCGCCTGCTCACCATCATCTTCAAAAAACACGTCCAGCCCAACGGCTTTGAACAGCATGATGGAATCCTTATCTCCAACGACACCCATTTTAGCCATACAATTCACACAGCCTCTCTTGGATTACCGAATCATCCAGTCCGTTGCGCTTGACCGTCACAATCAGGCGGACAGCTTTCGCTTCGCGATCTCTTGCAAGCAGATACCCCAGAACCGGATAGATGGAAAACATATCGTGCTTATGGTCTTTGACCAGCGTGAGCAGATAATTGTCACGCTGCCGTTCCAAAGCACCGATGCTCCCCGTCTGCTGCATTTCAGCCAGTCCAGCCGCAATTGCCGTGCGCGCCGTGCTCTCAATCAGGATGTGATTGAGAGAATCAGCTGAAAGCTCGTATGCCGCCAGAAGCTCCGAAAGCCCGATGCCGCCCTTCGGCAGATACACATTTCTGAGTTCTTCCCGCGCTGCACCGGTTGCCCGCATCCGAAGGAATGTGATGACGTTGTCAAAATCGCAAAGAGCCTTGAAGTAGGTCGATGCAAACGCATCCTTTTCCTGTTCGGCAACCAGCAAAGCGTGTTGCAGATATGCGCGATCCAATGTAATGCTGACGCTCTGCGGCGCCACCTCGACCTTGAGCTGCCGTTCCAACGCATTCAGCGCTTCCGAAATTGTTTTCGGAAGGCAATGGTAATCCTGATCGGATACAGCGCGAAGGAGCGTATCCCGATCAATCAAACCGCCCGCTTGCAGCTCAACGCCGGACAAGCCGCCCAAGAGGCGCGCCTTAATCAGGACTTTGAGATTCTGGATGTCGGTCTGGAGCAGAAACAGGTCCGTAATTGTGGGCTTTGGAGAGAGTTCACGGATTTCCGCAGCGGTCTGTATGCGAACGTTGTCGATCATACGCTCACAGTCAGCCGGCGTCGCGTCCGGTATGTTGCCATAGCGGACGTCCAGCAGAATTCGCATCGCATCCTCAAGGGAGCCTTCCGCCATCCGCTTGACCGTTTGCTGATCCAAAAGCCCCTTTGAAAGCGCACTGATCCGTGCGCATGCATAGGGAACGCTTTGTTGTGGCATTCGCCTTCCTCCAAATCAATCGAATAACAGGTTTGCGACCGCAGTCTCTTCCGCATCGCGCAGTGCCGAGAGAACTGCCCGGAACGAGCAATCCTTCTCATACCCACGCCCCACCAGCAGGAACCCGCCGTCAAACGGCGCATCCTGCTCAGAGAGAGTGAGATCGACCGAGTTCATGGTTGCCAGAATAGCCGCAATCTGCTGCCGATCCGCCTTGGCCGGAAGAACGATCTCCCCGCCCTCAGCCTCCGCTGCCAGCAGTCTTTTGCAGATTTCACCGCGCTTATTCTCGTCCAGCGCACAGAGCGCATCATAGCTCCTTGCAAATACGACGTCGATCAACGCACGCTTTTTTTCCAAAGCCGCTTTTTTGCCGTCGATCGAAGCGCGCGTCCTGCTGCCATCAAGAACGCTCTGCACGGCCGTTTCACGCTTCTGCTCAAAATCTTGGCGCATGGCGTTGAGCTTTTGAACGTTATCGGCCGAAAGCGTCATTGCGGTTGCATTTGCTTCCGAAAGCGTCTGCTCCGCTGCGCTGCGCGCATCGGTCAAGATTCGCTCCGCCAGCTTATTCGTGCCGGTTTTGTTCATTTCCATCTCATTTATTCTCCCGTTTTGTTTAGCCAACGACAACGCCATTGACCAGCAGGAAAGAGATCAGAAGAGCCAGAACCGCATAGGTTTCGACCATGACGGTCATCAGCATCGCTTTGCCCTGCTCCTCCGGCTTTTTGGCGATCATGTTGATACCGCTCGCCGCAACCTTGCCCTGCGCGATTGCAGAGATCAGGCCGCCGATGGCGATGGGAAGCGAGGCCATCAAAAGCGCAAAGCCGTTCGTGGCGGAAATGGCGGAACCGCCCGAGAGCAAGCCGGCCTTCGTTGCGATAACGAACGCAATCAGCAGACCGTAAATGCCCTGCGTGCCAGGCAGCAGCTGCAGAAGCAGGCAGGAACCGAAGCGATCCGGATCCTCAGAAACAACACCCGCTGCGGACTGACCCGCAATGCCTACACCCAACGCACTGCCTGCGCCGGCCAGACCTGCCGCAAGAGCTGCACCAAGAGCTGCAAAAACGATACCCCATTGAACTTCCATTGTGATGTTCCTCCTTGTAAATTGTGATGTACTTGTTATAAATAATCAGGATGCTTTGTCCGTTAAGCGGACATGCCTGGTGTTATAGCCAAGCGGCTTAAACATGGTGCCGCCGGTCTCATAGAATTTTCCGTAGAATTCCACATACTGCAATCTTGCGCAGTGGACGAACGCGCCCAGCGTGTTGATCGCGAGGTTAAACAAGTGCAGCGCGATCAGCAGCGCCACGGCAATCAGGATGCCCAAGATCTTCAAAATGATATTCGGCGATCCGGTCAGCATGGAGCAGAGGTCATTGAACACCGAGGCGATAACGCCGGTTGCAATACCGAGCGCAAACAGACGTGCATAGGACAGAATATCGGAGAGATAGCTGGTGACCTGATACAGTTCACCAAGACCGGAAACCGTCCGCGAAAGCACGTTCTTTTTGGCGCGTCCCTTGAACAGCAGGATCATTGCCGCACCGGCTATGACCATGGCCAGTCCGATCGTTCCGATCACAGCGGGCAAGCCGGCTGCTACCATCGGTACCGCAAACAGGATAAACCCGATGATGATCAAGATCCAAGAGAGGTTATCAAAGATCGCCGTCTGCCAGTCGCCCTTTGTAAACGACATTTTGATCTTCAGGCCGAGGCCGCACAGGATGTGCAGAACGCCCAATCCGAAGCAGAGAACCAGCATCATGATCGGATCCGTCATGGGGTCGACCAGAATCGGGAACAGGTTTGGCGTGCCGAGAAGGGTGTCAAAGTCGAGCCCGAAGAAGGTACCAGTCAAAATGCCCCAGACGATTGTGGAAATACCGCCCCAGAACAGCACTCGAGCAATGCCGCCGGACATGCCGCTCGGCTTCTTAAGCCTGCAATACAGCCAGCATCCGATCGTCAGCAGGATGCCGTACCCCGTGTCGCTGAGCATCAATCCAAACAGCAGTACATACCAAGGCGCCATATAGGGCGTTGCATCGAGTCCGTACGGATCGGGTCTTGAATAGAGATTCGTGACCTCCTCAAACGGTTGTACAAAGCTGTTGTTACGCACGACCGAGGGCGGAACCTCGTCTTCGTTCGGATCGCGCACCGCAAAGTAGCAGGCGTCTGTGACGCTGTTTACGGCTTTTTCCACATCGGCAACGCGATCCTCCGGTACCCAGCCCTCCAGTTCAAACGTGGAGGTAGTTTGCGCAACGGAGGCAATTGCCGCCAAACGATCCCGTTCGATAACAGCGGCATCGTATGCGCCGGCAATCGCATCCTGATAGACGCCCTTTGCCGAAAGCTGTTCAACAAGACGATCCAGTTTCGTCTGCAGGTCGGCATTCTCCTTCTGCAGACGGTCGATCGCCTGACGGGGTGTACCGGGGAGCTTCGGGAATGCAAAATCAGTCCAGTTCAGAGATTTGAGGAAATTGCCGATGGACTTTGCGTCTGCGGCCGCACACGCAACCATAATCGGCCGGATGGCGCCATCGTTATACAATTGATACTCGATCGCATCCGCCTGTTCCTCCAGACGCGGCAAATCTGCTTCCGCAAGCAGGCCCGGGAAATACCGGATTGCCTTTGACTTTCTATAGTCCTGCATATCGGCCGGAAAATCGATCCAAGGCAGGAGCGATTCGATGGCGGACGCATTCTTCTCCATTTCGGAATGCATTCTCGACAGCTCCCGCTGGTACTGCTCCAATTCCGCGCTATGCTGCAGGGCCTCGGGCAGCTCGGCAGTGATTTGCGGCAGCGTTGCCTCCGGCTTCGGCGTCAGGAGACCCTTCTTCGCGCCATAGGGCTTGAGAATCTTCAGCGCTTCGGCAAGCCGTTGGACGCGATCATCTGCGGCACTGAGCTGCTCCGCATCAAACGACGCGTTCTCGTTTCGAAGAACTTCCACGGCGCCGAGCGGCTGCAACGCCTGCAAAATTGCCTGCTCATCCGCCTTGTGTGCGACCAATGTCAGTCGCTTCATTTGTACAATCATGCGATCTCCTGCACCTTCTGCATCAGATAATTGATTGCCTCATCGACCCGTTGCTGCGCGTTTGCACATTGCGCGTCTGCCGCCGTCAGCAGCTCCTGCTGAATGGTCTGCGCCAGTTCCTTGCCATCCTCCTCGGCCTTTTCGAGAGCGGCACGCGTTTTTTCCCGCTCCTGATCGGCAAGACGAACGGCCTCTTGTTCCGCATCGGCACGCGCTTTTTGAATCAGCTCGCGCGATTCGGCCGCTGCGCTCTGGCGAATGGCTTCCGCCTCTGTTTCTGCGTGTGCGATTTCTTCAATGATCGAACGCATTTGGCACCTCCTACAATAGAATTGAATGTCTCAGTAAAAGTCACGAAAAACGTATTGATATAAAAATATGAATTTGATTAAGAATATAAACCTCCCGCGGCGATATGTGCATCGCCGCAGGAAGGGGTCTAGTGTTTCGTTACAAAAGAAGTTTACTTGGTACCGAAAAGACGATCGCCCGCGTCACCAAGACCGGGGACAATATAACCGTGGTCGTTCAGACATTCATCGATGTTTCCAACGTAAATATCTACATCGGGGTGTGCTTTCTGCATGGCCTCAATGCCCTCCGGTGCAGAAATCAGACAAACAAGGCGGATGCTCTTTGCTTTCGCTTCCTTCACAATACGGCAGGCTTCGATCGCAGAATTGCCGGTTGCAAGCATGGGGTCTACAATGATAACATCTCTCTCCTCCACATCCGGGGGAAGCTTGCAGTAATAACCGGTCGGCATCAGCGTGTCCGGATTGCGGTAAAGTCCAATATGGCCGATCTTTGCATTGGGGAGCAAGCTCATCATGCCGTCCGCCATGCCGAGGCCAGCGCGAAGAATCGGCACAACCGCCAACTTTTCATTCTCAAGAACCTTGACCTTCGCAGGACATACCGGCGTATTGACTTCTACTTCGCGAAGTTTCAGATTCCGCGTGACTTCATAGCCCATCAGCATCGCCAGTTCGGCAACCAGCTCGCGGAATGCCTTCGTTCCCGTCTGTTCATCCCGCAACAGGGACAGCTTGTGTTGCACAAGGGGATGATTGATTACTGTAACGTTCGACATAACGAACCTCCTTTATCTGTTCTCAAACTCAGTAATCTTCTGTACACGGCGCCGGTGGCGTTCGTTTTCAGGAAGCGCTCCGTCAAAACCCGTATGCAACCAGATCTGTATAATCTCTTTCGTTTTTTCAAAAGTCAGCAGCTTTGCACTGAGCGCAAGGATATTTGCATCATTATGGCGGCGGGTCATTTCCGCAGAATAGGGGTCGCTGCAAAGGGAGCAGCGAATGCCTTTGACCTTGTTTGCCGCGATGGACATCCCGATACCCGTTGTGCAGATGAGAATGCCGCGCTCAAAACGCCCCTCCGCAACCGCCTCGGAAAGCGGGAACGCAACGTCGGGATAATCCATACTGGAGCGATCAAAACAACCGAAATCGCTTACTTCATATTCCATCGACTTCAGCCAAGCGGAAATCTCTTCCTTACGGTCATAACCGCCATGATCACAGCCAATTGCAATTCTGTTGATCTGGTTTTCCATGCTTACCGACGCTCCGTTATACAACAATAATGCGAAATCCTGCTGCGCGCAGCAGACGGTTCATATAAGCCATGCCCGCATTTTCTGCCGGGATTCCTTCCGCTAAGATGCAGTCCGCATGATTGTCCATCTCCCTCAGAGAGGCAAACAACGATGCGCAAAGCGTCTCCGGATGATTTCTATCCCCAAGTATAACACACTTTTTTTCAAGATAAAAGTCTTTTGTTTGCTCTGTAGCCGCAATTTCACATTTTTTTCCCTGCAACTCCAGTTCGGAATAGAGCGCAGAGATCTTTTTTGCCGCATTTTCAGGCTCGCCGCTTACAACGATCACCTCGGCGTTCGGGGCATAATGCTTATACTTCATGCCGGGAGAAGCGGCAACCTCCCCCTTTTTCAGCGGCGCCAGCACGCTGGGCGCCACATGCACCTCGCCCGCCACGGCCGCAAGCATCTCGCGGGTAATCGCTCCGGGCCGCAGAATCGTAGGCTCGCCGACAAGCGAAAGCACAGTGGACTCTACACCGTACCGGCAGGCGCCGCCGTCAAGAATCAGAGGAATGCGGCCATTCATATCATGAAGCACATGCGCCGCGCTGGTAGGGCTCGGCTTTCCGGACAGATTCGCCGACGGCGCGGCAATCGGTACACCGGCCATCTCTATCAGCAGCTGTGCGGTTCGGTTTGCCGGCAGGCGAACCGCCACCGTATCCAAACCGCCCGTCACCTCGTCCGGCACCCTGTCGCTTCTCTGGGCGATCAGCGTCAGCGGGCCCGGCCAAAATGTATCCATCAGCCGGTATGCCATATCGGGAACCCTGCTCCAAAGGGAGCGGACCTGCTCTTTTTGGGAGATGTGCAGGATGGACGGATTATCCGTAGGCCTGCCCTTTGCCGTATAGATCGCCCGCACCGCTTCGGCGTTGAAGCCGTTTGCGCCAAGACCGTAGACCGTTTCGGTGGGGAACGCAACCAGACCGCCCTCTAAAAGAATCTGAGCGCCGCGGGCTGCCCCCAATTCCGGATCGAATATGGTTGAGATAACCTCCGTATTCATTGCTGCGTTACCCCTCTTTGCTCGCCAACTGCTTTGCGCGCTCCGCCACGATCAAAGCATCGATCAATTCATCCATATCTCCATCCAAAAACTGCTCCAGCTTATAAAGCGTCAGTCCGATGCGGTGATCGGTCACGCGCCCCTGCGGAAAATTGTAGGTGCGTATGCGCTCGCTCCGATCGCCGGAGCCAATCTGATTCCGCCGTTCGGAGGCCAACGCCGCATCCTGTTGTGACTGATAGTAGTCAAACAGGCGGCTCTTGAGCACGCGCATGGCCTGCTCCTTATTTTTTAACTGCGATTTCTCGTCCTGACACTGCACGACGATTCCGGTCGGCAAATGCGTAATGCGAATTGCGGATTCCGTTTTATTGACGTGCTGGCCGCCCGCGCCGCTCGACCGATAGGTATCGATGCGCAAATCAGCATCCCGCAATTCAATCTGAACGTCATCCACCTCCGGCAGCACCGCAACCGTCGCAGCGCTGGTATGGATTCTTCCCTGCGATTCCGTCTCCGGCACGCGCTGCACGCGGTGCACGCCGCTCTCATACTTGAGGCGGCTATAGGCGCCGCGGCGGCCGCCAAGGGAAAGAACGATTTCCTTTACACCGCCCATATCCGTCATATTGGACGAAAGATATTCCACCCGATAGCCGTTTCGTTCCGCATAGCGCAGATACATCCTGAGCAAATCAGCGCCAAAGAGCGAGGCCTCGTCTCCGCCGGTGCCGGCGCGGATTTCGAGGATGACGTCGCGATCGTCATTCGGGTCCTTGGGCAGCAGCAGCGTATGCAGCGCCTCCTCCTGCTTGGCCGCAAGCGCTTCCTGCTCGCTCAGCTCCGCATGTACCAGTTCTTTCATCTCTGCATCGAGGTGCTCATTCAGCATGGCGCGGCACTCGGCAATGGTGTCCAGCGTTTTTTCATAGTCGTGCGCTGCCGCAACCAACGCCTCCAAGGAAGCGTGTTCCTTGACCATCGCGCGCCAGGACCCCATATCCTCCATGGCGTCGGGAGCGGCAATCTGCTGCGAAAGCTGTTCATATCGCTCGCAAATGGTTCTGAGCTTTTCCAGCATAAAAGCCTACCGTTTATCCTTCCAGTCAGAATTCGTGTTTTCAATCTGCAGCGCACGCGGCCTCTCTGCGTAATCATACAAAAGCTCGGCATTGTCGAACATGGCGGAAACCGCGGCCGCCTGCTCAAAGCCGATTTCCAGCAGCAGCACGCCATCCTTCTTTAAGTGCGCTCTATAGTCGGCCGCAATACGCCGATAAAATACCAGTCCGTCCTCCCCGCCGTCAAGTGCAAGCCGCGGTTCAAATGCAACCTCCGGCTGCAAATGTTTCAGCTCCATCGCCGTCAAGTACGGCGGATTGGATATGATCAGATCAAACCGTTCCTTATCATCGAGCGGGGCAAACAGATCTCCGCGGCGAACGTCCAGATGGACGGCATTTTGCACCGCGTTTTCCTCTGTTAAAGCGCAGCAGTCCGAATGAATGTCCACAGAAACGACCTTCGCACCCGTCAAACGGGCAACAGAGACACCAATACAGCCGGAGCCGGCGCAAACGTCGAGCACCTCGTGATAATCACGCGTACGAACGAGACGAACCGCCCGCTCCGCCACGATTTCCGTATCGGCGCGCGGAATCAATACGCCCGGCCGAACCTTCATCGGCAAACCCATGAACGCCCACTCACCCAATATATATTGAAGCGGTTCTCCGAGCCTGCGGCGGTGCAGCATCCGCTCGAGTGGATCGGTCAAGGCGCTCGGCCATGGTCTGCCGCGCAAGGCCGCCAGTGCCGGCACAGTCGCGTTCAAAAGATGAGCCACCATCAGCCGTGCTTCAAACGGCGCATCCTCCGGATCAATGGCGCGAAGGGCTTGCGTTGCTTCACGGAGAACCGACCCGATTGTCATGGCTTTGGCTCAGAAACAGTATCCGCAGCTGCGGCGGATGCTTCCGAGCTTTCCGGCGCCGTCTCAGCGGCCGCCTTCGCCGTCGTGGGGTCCATCGCCAGATGGAAGGCCGCAAGCGCTACCTCCAGCATCTTCAGATCCGGTTCGCGCGTTGTAAGGTATTGCAGTCCCAAGCCGGGCGCACGCACAATTCTTGCGATGATACCATCGCTTGCGGCGGCCAGCTTCAAGACCTCATAGGAAAGTCCGGCAACCAGCGGCAAAAAAATCAGCCTTGTAGCAAAGCGCAGAAAGAAATTCTCGCTGTACGGCAGCGCAGCAAAGAACAGGATGGAAACCGCCATCACGAGGAACAGATAATTGGTTCCGCATCTTGGATGCAGGCGCGTAAAGCGCATGGCGCTCTCGGGCGTCAACTCCGCTTCATGCTCATAACAGGAGATCACCTTGTGCTCCGCACCATGATACATGAAAAGGCGGCGGATATCCTTCATACAGGAGATGCTCACAAGATACAGCAGAAAGATCAAAAGCCGGATGCCGCCCTCGGTAAGACTTTTCCAAATGGTACGTGCAGCATCCTTCCACGGGATGAGCTGTGTCAAAAATGTGGGCAGAAAAAAGAACAGGCCGATTGCAAGAAGCACCGCCAAAACTACGGCAACGGCCATCGTGATATCCATTGCGGATTTTCCCAGTTTAGCGGCAAGCCATTTTTCAAATTTGGATGGCTCCTCCTCTTCCAAATCTTCGCCAAACAGCTCGGCCGAATGCATAGTTACGCGCATGCCGCCCACCAGCGATTCGATGAATGCCACCACGCCGCGAATGACCGGAAAACCGAGAAGCGTCCCCTTCTTTGCTTTGGTTGGCTGCTCCGAATACTCCGTAATGATGCTGCCATCGCTTTTCCGGACAGCGAGCGCCACGCCTCCCGCCGGATTGCGCATCATGACACCCTCCAGGACTGCCTGACCGCCAACTGCGCATCTCTTCAATTCGTCATACGCTCCTTCTTCAGTGTTTTATAATTATACCATGCATGAACCTCGCGGGCAATATGGGTTCTTGTAGCGACCTGCGTGCAGGCTTGCGCCGTCTGCAGATACCACTAACACCCAAAACAAGCGCAAGCGGGCACGGTAAACCGGCCCGCTGTTTTTTATCAATACAGCCAACGGTGTGACTCTTACTCCACTTCATCCAACCGGGAGGTGCAGTGCGGGCAGCGGGTTGCATCGTCCGCGATTTCCGTTCTGCAGAACGGGCAAAGTCTCGGTTCTTTGGCGGGTTCCGCGGCGGGTTCTTCCTTGGCAGGCCGTTTCAGCTTGTTGAGCACCTTGAGCAGGAAGAAAATGCAGACGGCAATCAACAAAAAGTCGATGACGACGGAAATAAAGTTACCGTACGCGAGTGTTGCAAAGCCGGCTGCTTGTGCGTCTGCGGCCGTAGCAAACTGCGTGCCATCCCCATTCATCACCCAGAACAGGTTCTCAAAGTTCACCCCGCCAACCAGCAGGCCGATCACCGGCATGAACAGATCGTTTACCAATGAGGTCACAATCTTGCCAAACGCGCCGGCAATCATAACGCCGACGGCCATATCCATCACATTTCCCTTAAACGCGAACGCCTTAAACTCTTTCCACATGGCTCTTACCCCCGTCCAAAATTCTTTTCGGCTATTTTAACACATTTTCTGCAATGTCGCAACGGTGACTCACACATGCGGTACGGTAAAACGGAACACCACGAAATCACCTTCGTTTTCGGCGCTGATTGTTCCGTCGAGTTGCAGCAATATCTCTCTGGCAATTGCAAGTCCGAGTCCCGTTCCAAGTCCTGTATGCGATTTATCGGCTTTATAAAAACGCTCAAAAAGGTGCGGCAGATCGTTCTCTTCGATATGGCCGCTGTTGCGCACCTCCACGATCAAATCCTTCTCGTCCGCCGAACAGGCGAGGAGCACTTGTCCGTCGTCGCTCGCATACTTAATCGCATTGTCCACAAGCGCTACGAGAACCTGCTCAATCCGATCCCGGTTTGACAGGCAGGCCGGAACATCAACCGCCTCATACCGCAGTTCGATGTCGCTATAGGATGCGGTGACGCGCATTCTTTCCGCTACCTGACGAAGCAATTCGCTCATGTCGAACGCTTCGCGTGCCAGCGCAACGCCGCCGGACTGGAGGCGCGAAAGTTCCAGCAGATCATTGATCAGGCGGGAAAGCCGCATAGATTCGCGCAAAATGTATCCGTAATAGCGTGATCTGTCCTCCTCGGAATGGATGAGGCCGTCATTGAGCGTCTCTGCGAGGCTTCGAATGGAGGCAATCGGCGTGCGCAGTTCATGGCTGACATTGGCCACATACTCTCTGCGGGTCTGCTCCAACCGTTCCGCCTCCGTCACATCCCGAAGCAGCACAACGATCCCGGGTTTACTGCCGCTGCTGATCTGTGAGCTGGCGCAAGCCACATGAACGATCCGATCCGCGGCAAGAAACTGGTTTTCCACCGGCTGCGCAGAGGAAACGGCCTTGACAAAATCATCCCTGAACCGCTCAGCAATCGTCTGACCGGAAAATGCGCCGCCGCAATCCACCATTAGCCGCTCCGCAGCCGGGTTGCTGTAGGTAACGGTCCTTAGGTCGGCGTCAAACGCGATCACACCGTCCCCAATTCCCTCCAGAATCGCCGACAGGCGATTGCGCGCGAGCACAAGGTCGCCAATCGTGACCGACAGCGCGCCCGACAAATGGTTGAGTGCACCGCTCAACTGTCCGATTTCGCCCGGATAGCTTTCGTTTGCACGGGCGCCGAAGTCGCCGCCGGCCATTTGTTTGGCGACCTCTGTCATCTGCTGAATGGGCGAGGCGATACGCCGGGAGCCGAAATATGCAGGCAGCAGCATGACAGCCGCAGCAATGCAGGCGCTTATCGGCATCGCCCAAAGCAGCTGACGGACGGACGCGCGTACCTCCGCCGCATGCTTTGCAAGAACAACCACGCCATTGACCCGGTGCAGGTTATCGTATACGGGAACACCGACTGCGATCAGTCCCTTCTGCCATATGACATTTGTGACCTGCTCGCCGTTCATCAACACGTCGGCAACGATCTTCTGGTGCGCCGCGCCCGGCGCATCGCCCGTATCCTCCTTTGACCAGAGCAGCGGCGCGCCTTGCGCGTCATAGATATATACGCGCGCGCCCCGAAGCTCGGACGCCATAAAGGCATAGAAGGAATCAAAAAGGATCTCCCGGTTCATCTGCTTGGAACAAAGATAGGACAGCGAAACTGCGCGGGAGAGCAGATCGTCCGCAACGCGATCCGAGAGCACATGAACGGAGGAGAAGCCATACAGCAACCCCGTCAAAACCGCTGTCAAAAGACAAGCACATAATAGATAAAGCAAGAGCTTTTTGAAAAAAGAGCCGCGCATCATTCCGTTAAGCCAAACTTATAACCCACGCCATACACCGTGCGGATGCCCCACTTGCATTCCGAGGCTGGCATTTTCTGTCTGATCCGCTTGATCTGCGTATCAACCGCGCGCGTATCGCCAAAGTAGTCATATCCCCAGACCTTGGAAAGAATCTGTTCCCGCTCAAACACCCGTCCCGGATTGGATGCGAGCAAATACAGGATTTCTACCTCCTTTGGCGTAAAATCGACCTGTTTTCCGCCAATGCGCACCTCATAATTGGACAGGCTGATCTCCAGCTCGTCCATGCGAATGGTTTTCCCCTGGCTGTCCTCCGGTGCCGCGCTGGTTCTGCGCAGTACCGCTTTGATCCTGGCAATCAGCTCACGGGCCGAAAACGGCTTGACAATATAATCGTCCGCGCCGAATTCCAGTCCAAGAATGCGGTCGATCTCCTCCCCCTTCGCCGTCAACATAATGATCGGAACAGAACTGGACTTACGGATCTCCTTGCAAACGTCGGTCCCGCTCATCGCCGGCATCATCAAATCCAGAAGGATCAAATCGGGATTTCCTGTTTTGGCCATTTCCAGAGCCTGCAGGCCGTCAAAGGCCGAAATATGTTCAAAGCCCTCATTATCCAAATATGCGCACAGGGTTTCGTGGATGATGGGCTGATCGTCACAGATCAAAATTCTTGGCGCCTTTGCCATGTTGGCACCTCCTCTGTTTTTTCTGATTATAATACAGAAAAAAGCGCATGTAAATCATGCGCGGTACCTTGTCATAATTGTCCATGATTGTTCCAAAATTCAGAATCCATTTGAGGACAAACCGGAGATTTCCGAGCAAAAGCTGCAATAGGCGTCCGCCATCAGCAGGCATGTATATTTCAGATATGCCGTAAACGCTGCCCGATCCTCCTCGCTCAGCGCTTGAGCCTTGGCCAGCTGCGCCTGAATGGCGCGGCAGCAGTCCGTCAACGACACGAGAACGGCCTGATCGCTGGAAGCTGCGGCAATCTGCGCCAGATAGGATTCGGCCTTGCTGTTAAGCGATGCAATGCTTGCCTTGCCCTCCGAGACGGAATACTGTTCGCGATCAAAATCGATCACATAGGTGCACAGCTCTTTTTGCATCTCAATCAGTCCCGACAGGATGTTCTGCAGCGCCGCGACCTGCGTCTCCGTACCGGAGACGATCAGTTTGCTGGTTTGTGAGGACATGGTATAGGCAGCGCTGTCGAGCCCTTCCGTCTGCAACCGGTCCCGAACCTGCTGCAAGTCCGAATCCGATGTATATGCAGCGGCCAGAACCCGATACCGGTCCTCCTCTTTCATAATATACCCCGCCGCGCCAAGCGCCTGCAGCGCTGCTGACTGGTTCTCCGCATTATCCTGCGTGCTGTAAACGCCCATCTGCAGCGCATGGCAGGACAGCGCCGGAAGCTCCAGCAGCTTCGACGTTGCTGCTGCTGCGGTTCCCTGATCGGGCTGCTCCGCTCTTCCGCCGTCCAACACGCCGTCACCCACGCCCAGTGTCGAAAAAACCGGCGCAACCAAATGCTCGGCAACCCATGTGCCGGCATCTGAAAAGCCGACCAAGTAGATCACAGCCGCCGATACGAGGAGAATGCAGAGAGCGGCGCCAGGCAGCGTGCCCCGCCGGTACGGTGTCTGCATCGTGCGTCTTCGCTGTCTGTATTCCATAGGAATGTCACCCCCGCCTATGCCTGTTTATACATATGCATTGGCGGCGGCAAACAGACTATTGCTTTCTCCGCCCGCGGATTTTGGGGTGTTTGGGCGCAATCACCTCATAGGGAGCGTCCTCCGAGCTCTGCGCTTCTGCATGTTCCGACTGCGAATCCCCCTCCGAGTAGATCACATTGGAGGAACTCGGTCCAAGCGCGATGGCGTTGCTCACATACTTTTTCAGGGTGAAATGGAAGCTGGTTCCAACACCGACCGTGCTCTCCACATCGATGTGCTCGCCGAGTTTGCTGATAATCTGCTTGGCAATGGAGAGCCCCAAGCCTGTGCCGCCCTCCTTGCGCGATTTATCGACTTTATAGAACCGCTCAAACAGGTGCGGCAGTTCTTCTGCGGCAATGCCGCAGCCGGTATCGGTCACGGAAACGATGATCACTTCTCCAGCGGTTGCAGAAATGGTGATGGTTCCGTCCTTTGGCGTATAGCGCATGGCGTTATCGATCAGAATCACAAGCACCTGTTCCACCCGATCCCGGTCGGTCAGCGCATAGGGCAGATTCTGCGCATCCAGCACAAGGTGGATGTCCCTCTGTGTTGCCTCATGCCTGTAGTTCTCCTGAATCTCGCCCAGAAGCTCCTCCAGATCCACAGCGCTGATCTCCATATATTCCGTGCCGGATTGCAGTCGTGAGAGCTGCAGCAAATCCGTGATCAGCCGTGAGAGACGCAGCACCTCGTGCATCATGATCTGGTAGTAGCGCTGCCGCGTTTCCTCGTCCTTCACCATGCCGTCCGCCAGCGGCTCCAGCAGACCGCGCACCGCGGTCAGGGGCGTCCGCAATTCGTGGCTGACATTGGCAACATAGTCGCGGCGTGTCTGCTCCAGCCGTTCATATTCCGTTACATCCTTAAAAAGTCCAACAACGCCGGTGCAGACATCGTTCTCATCGGTCACGGGAACAATGGAAATCCACAATTTCCGATCGCCCGGCATTTGGTAATGGAGCGTCTGCGCCTCGCGGCTGTCAAACACCTCTCGGAAGGCACCCCAAACGCTCTCATCAGGCACCAGATCCATGGGCGTGTTGACCGTTACCGCACCAAACATGCTTTTAAGCGCCGGGTTATAGTGTGTCAGACATCCCAAACGATCAATGGCCGCAACGCCGTCCGTAAAGCTGGAAAGAATGTGGTTGAGCTGTCGCTTTTCGCTCTGCAGCTGATAGATTGTTTGCGAGAGCGTGTCGCAAAGCGTGTTCAAAGCGCGTGCCAGTATTCCCGCTTCGCCGGCCGCCGTTTCATCGGCACGCGTATCAAACCTGCCCTTTGACATCGCGATGGCGACATTGGCCATATCGCTGAGCGGGCGAGAGACGCGGTTCGTGCTGTAGGCAGCGAGAAGCATAATCAGAGGGAGAACAACGAGAATGGTCAACGCAAGCGCATCGTTCAGCTGAGAAAACGCCGATTGTATCTGCTTGATCTGCTTAATGATGAAGATGCCGCCCGTCACATTGCCGTTCGCATCGCGGATGGGCACGCCGACACTGATGGCGTTTTCTCCGTTGAGCAATTGCAGATGGTCGTTTTTCACCGTTTGTCCTCTGAGCACATTTTGCTTTTCCGCGTCGAAGTACGCGCCAAAGTCGCCAACCTCGACATCGCTTCCAATGAAACTCGCAATCAGTGTTTTTCCCAGCTCATCGGCAATCAAAATGGCGGATTTGCTTGCAATGGTCTGCTTATCGATCAGACGGTTGAATCCATCCTCGGTCAGATTTCCGTTTTTATATTCCTCATAGATCTGGCGCGAAATATCGGCTTCCGGTTCCAAATTCGTGATTTCCATGGTGATATAGATGCTCTTGCCCACATAAGCATATGCTGCAAGCGATACGACATTCGCCAGCAGCAATGCAATCACCAATATGACAAGAATGCGCCAGAAAAAAACGCTGCGAACGGAACTCATTCTACCTCAAACTTATAGCCCACGCCATAGATCGTTTTGATGCTCCAGCCAAGATTTGTAGAATCCAGCTTGGCACGGATGCGTTTGATATGGGTATCGACAGTTCTGGTCTCTCCGGCAAAATCATATCCCCAAACGCGCGAAAGAAGCTGCTCGCGCGTAAACACCTGTCCCGGATTGGACGCAAGCATGTATAGGATTTCTATCTCCTTCGGCGTACAGATGACGGGCTCGCCGCGAAGCGTAACAGTATAGCTTTTCAGATCGATGACCAAGCCATTATAGGAAATGACATGGCTGTCCGTCTTCGGCTGCTCGCTGGTGCGGCGCAGCACGGCTTTTATGCGGGCAACGACCTCCCGCGGGCTGAAGGGTTTTACGATATAGTCATCCGCGCCGAGTTCAAGGCCGACAATACGGTCGATCTCCTCACCCTTGGCCGTCAGCATCAGAATGGGCAGTTGTGAGCTTTTGCGGATTTCGCGGCAAACCTCGATGCCGGACATCTTCGGCATCATGATATCGAGCACGCAGAGCACAATCTCCGGCGTAATCATGGAAAGCGCTTCCTGTCCGTCAAAGGCATCGACCGGCTCAAAGCCTTCCGCTTTCAGGTAGATCCCCAGTGCCTCATGGACGATCTGGTCGTCATCTGCAATAAGAATTTTCTGTGCCATTCCGATTTCCTCCAAAGTTCTGTGTTTGTCCTTTTTCTCAGTATAGCATGCAAAAGCCATAAAATCGAGCGATTATGACGGTTTCACCAAATGTTCACCAAGCGCTATCGCATCCCGCTCCATGACCTCGAGCAGCGCGCGATTATAGATGCCGCTTGCCGGATGATACAGCGCAAACAGCGTGAACGGCAGCGAACCCAGCAAAAGCGGGATCGGCTTTCCGTGCAGCGCGCCGATCGTATCCGGTGCCCGGCCGCAGAGCTGCAGCACAGCGCGAAGCGGAACGTTGCCGAGCGTAACAACCGTTTGCGGCGCTATCGCCGTCAGCTCGTCCGCCAGCAGCGGCAGCGCGGCCGCAATTTCCCGCGGGCCCGGCGTTCTGTTCCGCACGCTGCGTTCGCTCCGCACGACCGGCCGGTATTTCACGACGTTCGTCGTGTAGACGCCGGCCCGTTCGATGCCCGCTTGTTCGAGCAGCAAATCCAGATACCGTCCTGCCCTTCCAACGAAAGGGCGGCCCTGTCGCGTTTCCTCCGCGCCCGGCGCCTCGCCGATCAGCATGGCTGCGGCATGCGGATTCCCATCGCCGAAAACCGGGGATGCGTACTCGCCGGCGGGCGCATCCCCCCTGCTGAGCAGGCCCAAGCGGGCGCGGTCTATTGCATATCGTTTTTGCAGATCCATATCAATCCAGCGGATACGCTCCTTTGATCTGTTCAAAATCGTTTGCCAGCGCTGTTACGAGCGGCTCGATCTCCGCATAGATGTACCCCGTCAGAGCCGTCTGCAAAAGCGCTATATCGTTTTGCAGCGTTGTCCGGGAGGTTTCATCCAGCGCAGTCGCCGCATCCAGATAGGTCTGCACCTGCGCGATCAGCTGCTCCGCCCTCGTTTTCAGCTCAAAAATAGCGAGCGAACTGTCGGAGTGCAGGGTACACGTCGGCAGAGAGGCAAGATACGCGTCCGCAGTCAAGTCGGTTCTCTCCGCGTTCGGCAGGCCCTTGAAGAAATACTTATCCTGAAAGCCATAGAACTGGGAGTCTGGCCGCACAAGCGTTTTATTGACCGACTGCACCGATTCCGCCGGACAGAACTGGGTAGCCAGTGCGCCGGATTGCGAGCACACCGAGATCGTTACATGCATATCGCAGTACTTGGTCGGCCGGCTTGCCGCGACGAACCAGTCGGTCACCGGCTTATGATCCTCATCGTCCCTGCAGGCATCGGTTGCAAGCAGACCGGAAACCGAGCACACCGTACACTTGACGAGTCCCAGCGACGTTGGATCCGCATCGATGATCTTCTTGTCGTCCAGCGATTCATGGATCTTCTCCATGAATGCTTTCCAGAGCGGCGCGGCATAGGCGCCGCCGTCCGCCCCCTCCTTCAGCTTATTGGATGGGTAATCATGGCCGATCCAGACGCTTGCCGCATAATAGGGCGTCATGCCGGCAAAATACACGCTCGCATAGTCCGAGTTCGTACCCGTTTTCCCGGCGACGGTCATGCCTTCGATTTTCGCCTTGGTACCGGTGCCGGATTTTACGGCGTCGGTGAGCATATCGACGAGAAGATATGCAGTGGATTCCTTGAAAACGCGATGCGTATCGCGCACTGCGTCGGCATCAAGAATGACGTTGCCATCCGAATCAAGCACCTTGGTAAACGAAAGCGCTTCGCGATACACGCCGCCGGACGCAACGGTGCCATAGGCGGCTGCCATCTGGATCGGGGTCAGGCCGGATGTGCCGAGCGCAAGCCCCGCACCGTCTTTATTGATTTTAGATTCCGTCGCGCCAAGCTTTACAAGATAGTCCGCAGCAACATCCACCCCGACATACTGCATGAGCACGCGGGCGGCCACCACGTTTAAGGACGACATCACGCCGCGGCGAACCGTAACCGGGCCATAACGGCTTCTGAGTCCGCCGGACGGATATCCCTTTTGCGTATTCCAGCCCTCAATGGCTCCGTCCATATTGGCGACGATCGTTGCGGGGGATACGCCCAAATCCAAAGCGGGGCCATAGACCGAGAGAGGTTTAATGGAGGAGCCGACCTCTGTGTAGCTCTGGTAGGCACGGTTTTGTCCGCGCCGGATCAACGGCTCATCGCGGCCGCCCACAACCGCGCGCAGTTCTCCGGTATGGTAATCCAACACTACCGCAGCGGCCTGCGGCTCCTTGATGGTGATCACCGCGCCGTCCGCCATGGTTTCCTCGCGGACCGCCTTGCTGCCATCGGCAAGCGAGGGATAGCTTTCCCAGCTGGACAACGTTTCCTGCACAGTATTCTGAACATTCGGATCCACAGTGGTATAGATATGATATCCGCCGGTACGCAGTTCGTTTTCAATGGCGTCGCGATTGGCTTTTGTATTCGGAAGATCGCGCTGCACAAGCAGATGTGAGACGACATCGTAGATTGCATATTCCACGAAATACGCCATATCGTACATCTTTTTCTGCTCGCTCTCCTCAATGATGGGAACCTCTTCCACGAGCGCAGCTTCATACTGCTCCCGATTGATATACCCGGCCTGATACATGCGCGAAAGCACCTGATCCGTCCGGTTGTTGGTAATCTCCATTTTATCGCGCCGGTACATATTGCGACGCGGATTGTAGTTATAGGGACTCTGCGTCAGACCGGCGAGCATGGCGCATTCACGAATGGTCAATTCCGGCAAATCCTTACCAAAATAATCCATCGCCGCCGTCTTGACGCCGTAATTGGATTCTCCAAGATAAATGTCGTTCAGATAGGCTTCCAGTATTTCATCCTTATCGATCATCTGCTCCAATTGCAGCGCGAGATACGCCTCCTGAATCTTCCGCTTATAGTTGCGCTGAGAGCCCAGGATTTTGTTTTTAATCAGTTGCTGCGTAATCGTGCTGCCGCCGGAGGAATTGCTGTTTCCAAGCACCTCCAGCGCCGCAGAGAACAGTCGTTTGAAGTCAACGCCGGCATGCTTGTAAAAGCGCACGTCCTCTACGGCGATAAAAGCGTTTTTCAGCATATCCGGGATGTTCTCCAGATCGGTCCAATCGCGGTATTCCACATCGGCGATGGACGTAATCAGCTTGCCGTTCATGTCATAGAGAAAGGACGTTCGGTCGGAAATCGTCAGCTGCGCAACGTCAATTTCCGGTGTTGTTTCGATGTATGCTTTTCCGATTCCGAACACCAGACCAAGTCCCGCAAAGGCGACCACAACAAACGCAAAAACAAGCAGTTTGAGCGTTGTAAACAGAACCGCAAGCGCAAACGGCCGCGGCGGTTGATGCTTTTGAAACAACGGCTGTTTTTCCACCGGGGCGGTGTGCTCCTGTTCTGCCGCAGCCGATTCGTCAACAACCAGCTTCCTGCGCAATTTAGAAAAATAACCACGGATATCTGCCATTCGTACAGACCCCTCCTTATATACTTGGGTAGTATACCATACTCGATTCGGCTTGTGTGGGATTCCCAAAAAAATTCATATTTTTGTACCGTATCAAAATTTCTTTCAAAAAGTGCTTTACAAATGCCTGCTGATACTCTATAATAGCAAATGCGCTTGGGGCATTAGCTCAGTTGGCTAGAGTGCCACACTGGCAGTGTGGAAGTCATCGGTTCGAATCCGATATGCTCCACCATAGGCCGGCAGTATGGAATCATGCTGTCGGTTTTTTATACCATGAAAACAGCGCCCCGACAGACAGTCGGGGCGCTGAGCGTATTCGAGCAGCGATCAGCCGCCAAACAGATTTTTAATCCAGTCCCATGCCCGTTCAAAAAAGCCCGGTTCCGTCTCCGCATCGGCTGGGATCACCGGTTCAGGCGTTACGCTGGGGACGTAAATGCTGTCCGTTGTGACAATAAACCGGACAGAGCCGACCGTCGTCTTCGGCTCGCCGGAAAAACTGGTGTACTCCGCGGCAAGTTTCAGCATAGCGTCCTTTCGGTCCAAAGCCAGTTGGATGCCGCTCATATTCTCCTCCAACGGCACCAGCCCTTCATTGTAGAATTTCCAGAGGCCGCTTCGCAGGCCGGAGGCCCCTTTTTCGAGGCCGTCAAGCCCTTCCTTCAACTGCGAACCGGCCGACGCCATTTGCTGCACGCCCGCATTGAGATCGCGCACGATGCCGAACAGGCGTTCTGCGGCCTGTCGAATTTCCGGCAGATGCGTTTTCAAGGATTGAAGCTGCTTTTTCGCGTTTTGGAGCTGCGCATCCATTCCGCCAAGCTCCTGATTCCAGACCGCTTTGACCGCAGAGCGAATCTCTTGTTCCTGCTCCTCCGTCAGTTCGCCGGAAATGGCTGCGATCACGGCATCCGCAGCCGCATCCGCGCCGCCGGCCTGTATGTCGTCGATCGTCTGTACCGCATCATCGATCGCCGCGCCTGCAGACGCGATGCCATCATCCAGCTTTCCCTGCGCTTCCAAGACGGTTTCGGCAATCGGTCCCACCTTTCCCGCCAATTCCGACAGACCGGCGGCAAGCTCGCTCATGCCATCCGCCAGCTGCTGGACGCCCTTGGACAGGCTGGAACCGCCATAGGCCAGCTGCTGTCCCGCGTCGCCCAGAGCGGAAAAGCCGTCGACAGCCTCTTTCAGATCATCGATCCGATCCAAATCGCTTCCGTCGAAGATATCCGGCATCACGACTGCCATAATCGAGTCAAGAGAAAACGAGGTAACATCCGCCTCAAAGGACATGCTTTCGCTCAACTCGTCAACCGCTTCCTGCTGCAGATTATGCGCCAGTCCCGGGAAGTTCAGCCCAATGACCGACCGGCTGCCCGTTTCCGAAAGCACATGCGCATTGGTGCATTGTACCGCCGAAAAATCATCTGTCAGAGAAATGAACGTTACAATATTGAGCGGCGTATAGAGCGACAGCGGCCCGCTTTCGCTCTCCACTTCATTGAGCAAGAGATTTTTATAGGTAACGGTTACGCGCACATGCCCGCTTCTGCCCGCAAGCTGCTCCGGTTCGATGGCCTTGCCATCGAGTTCATAAGCAACCTCCATGGTGAAAGGCAATGCGTCATGCGCTTCGCCCTGATAACAGACGTCCTCCGCATTCGCATGGAAATGGTAAACGTCTCCCTTTTGAGACGGCGCTTCGTTGGAAAGAATGTTCTTGACGTTCGTCAAACGGGCGGTATCCTCAATGGTTTCCCGTCCGTCCGGATTGACAATATACACGCTGGAGAGAATGGATTGCGGCTCTCCCGCCGCGGATGCGGTCACATAAACCGTTTCGCTGCGCTCCAAATCCGCGGTATCCGCCTCTGCAAGCGCAGAAACCGGCAGTACCGCCATCAGCAGCGCAAGTCCAAAGCACGCCGTACGTTTGAAAACAGTCGCTCGCATACCGGTCACCCGATCATTGCCGACAGGATGCCCGCAGCACCGCCCGCCAGCATCAGTACCGCAAGCACAACACAGAGAATCCGCACGCTTTTCTTCATGAAACCTTCTCCTCTAGTCCAATTATTCCGCGCTCTTCAACGACTCTACCATATCGATCGAGCGCACCTTCTTACGCATCATCAGATTGACAATTTGTGAGAATACAACCGACAGCACAATGCTGTACACATAGCTCAATGGCTTGATATCCCGCACAAACATCACCATATCTACCTCGCAGGTGATGATGACGAACTGATGCAGAACTCTGCCAAGCAGCAATCCCATCAACGAGCCGATCACCGTTAACGCATTGTTTTCACGAAACACATACTCGTACATCTCACGGTCCGTGAATCCCAGGACCTGCAGCGTCGCCAGTTCTCTGCGCCGCTCCGTAATGTTGATGTTCGTCAGATTCAGCATGACGACAAATGAGAGCGCGGCAGCCGACAGAATCAGAATACCCACGACATAGTTGAGCACGCTCAGACTATCCCAAATGCTTCCGTACATATCGGAGAGGAACATCACCGTATACACGCGCTTATCGGACAGCAGTTTCTGCGCCCAGTATGCCTCGTTCTCCTCTTCAAGCCCGTCGATCTTTGCCATCACCGTATTGTACAGCAACGACTCGCCGGTGATTTTCTCATAGTAATCCGGCGCAAAGTAGGCGTAGTGGTATACATAGTTTTCCGCAACGCCCGTAATCGGTACGTCGTATTCGTCCGAGCCGCTGACGAGATGCAGGGTGTCGCCCACCGACAATGAAAACTTTTCCGCCAGCTTTTTGGTGATCACAACCCCATCGCCGGACAGCGGTATGGGATTCCCATATCGGTCATGCAGCCGTACAAGCCGTTCAAACGTCGTTGGATCGTGCATGGAGAACATATGAATCTCCACCTGTTCGTCTGCACCCGACGCCCCGCCCTTGACCGTCTTATCATAGCAATAGGCAATGTCGCCAATGGAGCCGTCCTTCTGCGCCTGCATGAGCTGCTGTATCGACTCAAGCGGCATGGCATCGTAGGTGTATGCCTGCACGTCCATCCGCCAAATCTCACCAAACTGCTTTTCCGCGATCCCATAAATGGAATCCGAGAGACCAAAGCCCGTCAAAAGCAGCGCGCAGCTGCCTGCCAAGCCGATGACGCTCATCCAAAACCGTTTTTTATAGCGGATGAGGTTTCTGACGGTGACCTTCGTCGTAAAGTTAAACCGCTTCCACAGCCATGTCCATCGCTCCAACAGGATGCGTTTGCCCGGTTTTGGCGCTTTGGGGCGCATGAGCATGGCCGGAACCTCGCGAAGCGCGGCAAAACTGACCAGAGCGGCCGACAGCGTCACGCAGCCGACAACGGCAGCGATGGAACCCGAAGCGATATCCGGCCAATACGGCGTTTGAAAGTCCGGCAGCCGGTACATGATGCCGTAGGCCGAACCGATAACCGTCGGGAAAATCCAAAACCCGATGAGGCTTCCCAAAATGCTGCCGGACAGGCTGGCAAGGATCGCATACATCAGGTATTGCAGCACGATAGCCCGCTGCGAATAGCCAAGCGCCTTGAGCGTTCCCATTTGGATACGCTGTTCCTCCACCATGCGCGTCATGGTCGTGAGGGCGACCAGCGCGGCGACGATCAAAAAGATCAGCGGGAAAAAGGTTCCAACCGCGGCAATCCGGTCGGTATTGGCCGCATAATCCGCATAACCGGGATTTGTCGAACGGGTTTGCACATACCATGTGGCGCTCGTTGTCTCGCCGTACGCTTCGATCTGCCGCACCACACCGTCGACCAGCCGCTCATATGCATCGGAAAAACAGTTGAGCTGCCCGGCGCCTTCGACCAGAATTTCAACCTGCGTATATCGCGCGGAAAACATCGCCATCATGGGCATGCGCGTACCAAGCTTTGCAATCGCATTGCCTGAGGCGTATGCAAACCCGTTGCTCTTTCCGCTGCCAATGGTGCTCGTTCCGCGATCAAAGGTCGAAATGTACTTGGGAGATTCCACAAAGCCCGAAACATACAGCTCGGTGCTGCCGCCGGATGTGGATAACAGCACGCGGTCGCCGATCGCATATGCGTCCTGAAAACTGCTGTCCAGTGCAATTTCATGATCGTTCTGCGGCAGACGGCCGGCGATCACCTCCAGACCATTGACCCGAAACGGGCCGGAATCGATGCCGTAATCCGGCAAAAGCTGCAAAGCGGCCGGATACTCTATCAGCTGCGGAAACGGCAGGGAGATCAGGTGGATGTTGTTCTCCGTGACCTCGCCGGAGCTCGTCTTTTCTTCGGTTTCCCAACGCATCATCGCGTCCACGGTCATGACCGGCTCGGCAACCGCAACGCCCGGGATTTTCTCCAGCGCATGGATATCGTCAGCGCTCAGACCTGCGGTTGACATCGCCGTGATGTCGGCAAGGTGCGCGCCGTCCAAATAGGCGTCGGCAGTCAGCTTCATGTCCGGACCGGATGCGCGGATGCCCGTAAAAAAGGCGACGCCGATGGCGGAAATCGAAAATATGGAAAGAAAGCGCATCAACGTGCGCCGGATTTCCCTGCTCAGATTTCGCCACAGATATCGCGTTTTCATGCTCTCAATCGCTTCCGTTCACCATTCAATCTCGCTGATGGATACAGGATGTTCATTCAGATATTGGTTGGCGATGGTTCCGTTTTTCACCTGAACCACGCGGTCAGCCATCGGCACCAATGCGGCATTGTGCGTAATGATGATGACCGTCATGCCCTGCTTGCGACAGGTGTCCTGCAGCAGCTTCAAAACCTGTTTTCCGGTCTGATAGTCCAGCGCGCCGGTCGGCTCGTCGCAGAGCATCAGCTTGGGGTTTTTGGCCAGTGCGCGGGCAATCGAAACGCGCTGCTGCTCACCGCCGGAAAGCTGTGCCGGGAAGTTCTGCATCCGGTTTTCAAGGCCGACTTCCTGCAAAACGCGCTCCGCAGGCAATGGGTCCTTACAGATCTGCGCGGCCAACTCCACATTTTCCCGCGCGGTCAGGTTTTGTACAAGATTATAGAACTGGAAAACAAACCCGACCGTACTGCGACGGTAGAGCGTGAGCTGTTTCGTCGAATAGTTTTCCACATGCGTTCCGTCAACGATCACCTCGCCGGAGGTCGCCGTGTCCATGCCGCCGAGGATATTGAGCAGGGTGGTCTTGCCTGCGCCCGACGGACCGACAACCACACAGAGCTCTCCCTGCTCGACAGAAAAATTCACACCGCTCAGCGCGTCGATTACGACCTCGCCCATGCGGTACTGTTTTTTGACATCCTTCATCTCAATATAGGCCATGTTCGTTCCCTCACTGATTCATAACTATATCGATTCGTGATTGCCGGCGCAAGGGGTCACGGCAGGTTTTCAAATTCTCTTCACTTTCTGAACGAATTTTGTCAGAATTGTGGGCGGGAAACGGACTGCCGCAGCGCTTATCTGAAACCGGCGGACGCAAGTTGGCGCTTGGGATGGATGAACGCGTTGAAAGCCCTGTTATACTCAGATCCCCGACAACAGGATGGGCGCCGCGAGGGATGCGTTGGCTTATAAATAGTGCCGGACGGTACAACCGTCCGGCACAGGCATGCCCCGAAGGAGCTTTGCTGTTTATTTTCCGATTTCACGATACACATCTTCAAAGCGAACGACCAGTCCATCCGTCTCCAGCCACGCCGTCATCCGGTCGCTGTAATGCTCCGACTTTGCCTGATTGGTAAAGTAGGCGTCAAGCTTCTGCTGCTCATCGGCATAAGCGATTTCTGCGGAGGGCTCGGTGCTGACGCGCTTAATGATGTGATACCCGTTCGAGCTCTTCGTAATGGGCGAAACATCCCCATCCTTCTTCAAAGCAAGCGCGGCATCCAGAAATTCCTGTACAAAATTCGCACCCTCGCCGACAAGATACCCGTCCGCATAGGCTTCATTCTTCATGCCGGGATCGGTATTGTACTCGGTGAGAAGCGTCTCAAAGTCCTCCCCATTTGCCAGCTTGTCCAGAATCTCCTGCGCTGTGGCTTCCTCGGCAACCAGAATATGGCGCACGCGGAAGAATCCCTCCGGCACATAGAGCGGCATGCAGCCGGTGCCATAGGAAGCTGCAAGCTCCGTCTTGAAATACTCCGCCGGATTCTCAGTAAAGCGCGCTTTCTGATCGGCCAATTCCTCATCGTACATCGCCTTGAGTTCTTCGGCCGTCGGCTCCACTTCGCTGCGAATTGCCGCCTGATATTTCAGGGTGATCGCACTGTCGATCGCGCCGTCGATATAGGACTGCCGCAGCTCGGAAAGCGTCATGCCGTTTGCGGAGAGCGCATCGGTAAGCAGCTTGTTTGCGTAGGCCTGTACATCGGTCGCACCGGCATTCTTCGCGCTTGTAACAAATCCCTGATAGAAATCCGCATAGGAATCCTCGCCGTCCGCAACCGCCTTGGCCTCTTCTTCTTCCGTCAAGCGCACATCCGCCTGCTCCGCCTGATAGAGCAGCATGGCATTTTCGATTAAGGAATCGAGAAGATAGTCCTGATACACCTTTAAGCCCTCGTCCGTGGAGAGATCAAAGTAATACATGGCATAGGACTGGCTGTTAAAATATGCATTCTGGAGCTGCTGCATGGTGATTTCCCGATCGCCGACCTTTGCCGCAACACGATTGTCCTTCTTGGAACAGCCTGCCAGCAAAGCGGTCATGACCAGAGCCAACACGAGCAATAAACAAATCAGGGTCTTACGTTTCATCCTATTCACCTCATTATTCAGTCAACCGTCATATTATACTGTTTGGCACACGGTCTTGTCAATCCGGCCGTCAACCCCGCGTCAGGCGCAAAAAAGCCGCCATGCCGCCGGTCAGACCGTGATCTCCCCGGTGAGAAAACAAGCGCTCGTCCTCTACCGTACAAACCTCCATGAGCGAAATGTGGTCAGCCCGCACGCCTGCTTCCAGAAACTGCGCGGCAGCGACCTTCCACAGATGCACATACGCCTTGCCCGGCTTCCCGGACAGCAGGCAGTCGGTATAGGGAAACGCACTTGAGAACATGTCCGCCACGTCCTCTCCCACTTCAAAACAGTTTGGGCAAATGGACGGGCCGACGCCCGCGAACAGATCCGTGGGCTGCGACCCGAACCGCCGGCCCAGCGCATCGACGACCTCGCCGCCGATGCGCGCGAGCGCGCCG